>FUFK010064537.1_pt1 | contig 11701 bp, 14 predicted proteins | sample 1021851 | NCBI WGS metagenome assembly FUFK01 (sample SAMEA51879418, study PRJEB19060) | metagenome
TTTCAGCTTAGGTTATTTAAACCACAGCATTATTAGCGCCATGCTATCGGCGCACGCAATTTTTGTAGGATCAAGCCAGCCTGTTTGAGGTCTGATTGCGTTTCCTGTCTTCAAGTTCTGAATAGTGTTGCGCTTGTTCTAGATTGCTTGCCGCATACTGTACTAATCGTGCATCTGCTATTCATTAGTATCCATGCATCATGCGGGGCGTGACGAGACTAGATTGCAATCAATACCCTTTGCTTGAGTGGCCGCTAGGCCGTTGCCATGCTTCTACGAAGTCCGCGAAGCAAGTCCCTATGTATGTTTTGAAACACTATGGCGAGCATAGACTTGAAGGCTTTGCAATGTGCCAAGGCACTTAGGGCGAAAACTGATTTCAAGCGTGAGCCATGATTCCAGAAGGGCGGCCCTATGTTTTAACGACGTGGGCAAAGTCGGGTCTTCAAGTGCTGTCATATATTAGCCAGTAATTAACGATGTGCTAAGTATAGCATGAATTGATCATAGCTTGTCAACAATTTTTTTATTCAATGTTTTCAATGGTTTATAATGACGATAGAAAAAAAGTTTAATCGTCTTTTAACATATTTTGATGATTTAGGGGAAACGATAAAGGCCCGATTTGTGGGATTATTTGCCATTAATAAGACACAGAGGACGATATAACTTGGCATATTCTTTGCATTNGCTNGAATTGTGCCATAAAATCTTGGCATATTTNTTGCATTATACATAATTCATGCCATAAAATCTTGGCATAGTTATTGCATAAGGCTGGATTCTATGCAATTGCTGTGCCAAATNNANNCTGGCATAGTTTTTGCAAGGTATCTTTTATTGGCATGGTTATTGCAATNGCATAAATGTTGCATACCGCCACAAAAAAAACAGCTTGCTGCTTGCATATATATATGAAACAGGCCAGAGCAAAATTATTTAAAATACAGGGGTTGACATTAGCATTCAAACTCTGTATAATAGTCTATAGAGAAAGAAACAATATAAAATGTTCCTCCAAAGTACAATTAACACTAATAGTACTTTCTTTATTTTTTTATTTTTACCCTATAGGATACCAATGGAACTAGAATTAACTACAGATAATACTATAGATAACTATATTAACTTATCTAGTTTGTTAAAAGCAAGGACATACTTAGAAGCACAGGATGATTTCCTTACTTTTGTTAGATTAATGGCTCCTTCTCTTGTTTCTGACTGGAGAATGGGTAAACATATAGAAGTAATATCAAATAAATTAGATGATTTAGAGAATGGTCACATAAAAAGACTAATGGTTTTCCTACCACCTCGCTCATCTAAGTCTGTATTATGTTCTAAATTGTTTCCTGCCTGGTATATTGGTAGGAATCCTGAACATGAGATAATGACAGTCTCACACTCCGACCAATTAGCCAGTGATTTTGGACGATCAGTCAGAGATATTGTTACCACACAGGAATTTCAGGACATATTTAAGGGTGTTACCCTACGAAGTGACGTTAGGGCAGCAGGTAAATGGAAAACAAACCAAAATGGAACCTATTATGCTGCTGGTGTGCGATCACAAATTGCAGGTCGTGGAGCGCATATAGCAATTCTAGACGATGTTATGTCAGAAGAGGACTCATATTCAGAAGCAGGTAGGAGATATGTTAAAGAATGGTATCCTGCTGGTTTACGTACACGTATTATGCCTAACGGTGCTATACTAATTATTAATACACGCTATCATTACGATGACTTGTGTGGTTGGCTTTTAAAACAAGAAGAAGAAATGTCAGAGTATGACACATTACCTTGGGAAGTTGTTAAGATTCCTGCATGGTTAGATGAAGAAGCTGCTGATCTTTTAGAGTTACCAGTAGGTGGCTCATATTTTCCAGAATGGAAACCAGATGATTTGTTAAGAATAGATGAAGCAGAGATCAAAGCATCTAATGGTTCTAGATACTGGAACTCTCTGTACATGCAAGACCCAACACCAGAAGAAGGTGGGCTTATAAAAAAGAAATGGATACAGGAATGGGAATATGATGAGCCTCCTGTCTGTGATTTTATAATACAAACATATGATACAGCATTCTCTACTAGAACAACTGCTGACTTTAGTGTTGTACAGACATGGGGTATATTCTCTCTATACGAACAAGATGAGATGGGAATAGAAGACTTTGCTCCTAATCTAATTCTTCTTGGTAATATTAGAGGAAGATTTGAATATCCTGAACTACGTAGAACAGCACAGATGCTGTACAATAAACACAGACCAGATGTATGTATTATTGAGAAGAAAGCAAGTGGTCAATCTCTTATACAGGATATGAGACGTAGTGGTCTTCCTGTAAAAGACTATACACCAGACAAAGACAAGGTAGCTAGAGCATATGCAGCATCTCCCATCATGGAAGCAGGTAGGGTATGGATACCCAAGAATAAAAAGTGGGCAGACGAATTAATAGAGGAACTCACCAGATTTCCACATGCTGCTCATGATGATCAGGTAGATGCTTTGGTCATGGCAATTCATTATCTCAAGGAATCCTGGCATGTAACACATCCTGACGATCCAGACTGGGAAGATGAAATTGTTAATAAGAGGGTTGCATATTGGAGAGTTTAATGTTATAATAAAGTATGGTAAAATTTAATGAGTATAACCCATGGCGAAGAAGAAGAAAAAATTAGCACCAAGACCAAAACCTAAACCTAAGTTTAAACCTAAATCTACAAAGATAGATGGTGGTATGGAAATGGCAAGTAATGAATTTGTAAGTGATTTACTTGCTTCTCCTTTTATGAAAGCTAATCCTCTAGCTAAATTAGGTTTATATGGTTTACTACCAGACAAACAAACCCCTATTCCTATTAAAGCTGAAGATAGAGGAAGATCAAGAATAAGAGGTCAATACATTATAACAAGTCAAGGCAGACCTCAAAGATATCGTTTAGGTTCTCCAGTACAAAAAAAAGGTATGGTGGCTATAAGAAGCGAAGATGGTACAGTTGAGTACAGATATCCTCAAGATTTACGAAGAGTATACAAACCTGATACAATATATTCAAATATAAATCCTGTAACATTAGCAGATAAAGCTAGAGAAATGGATAGAATTAGGGGTGTTTCTGAAGGAACTACATCTAAAACACAAGCTCAAATAGATACACTTATACACGAATTAATTCATAGAGGAATTTTTAAAGTAGATTCTTTAAAAGATGCTCGCGGTGCTCGGCGTCAGCATAGATATATAGATGAAAAACAAAAAGCTTATTTAAATCCTGATGCTGCTAAATCCTCTGGAGATAAACTTTTTACAAAATATTATGAAACTTTACTACAGAATGATCCTAAAGCAAGAGAATATATTAAAAAACATATGCCTGAATTAGAATTTTATACCTTAGGAAATAAGAAAATGGGTCAATATAGAGAAAAAGAAAGAGATTCTGATAGCATGTTAAAAAAATTATTTAGTTTAATGTCTAACTAAATGTTGAGCTTAACAATGTGGACCTTTGAAATAGGAATTGATCATTCTCTTAAACGACCTCACTATCAAGACTACAGATGTAAGAAAAAGAATTGTGTTTGTTCTATACCAGAAATGTGTAAAGGACGATGGAAAAAATATCAAAAAGATATAATGGAATATATGCATTTAAAATTTAAGGATACCTATAAAAATGGCAGTTGAACAAAATCCCTTTGAACAAATTAATCCTATGGAGGATAATGTTGTTCCTATGCCTATGGTAGATGAGTCTAAAGCTACCTTTGAGCTTGATGATGATGGTGGAGTTCTTGTAGACTTTACTGAAGAAACGACTATTGAAATGGGCGCAGAGGATTCTGTTGGTGAATGGTATCGCAATATGCGGAATGATCTTGAAGAAGATGAGCTTCAGGATATCGCACGCACTCTCTATGATAATTATGAAGCAGATAAAGAGTCCCGTCATGAATGGGAGTCTATGTTTGAAAGAGGCTTTGATCTTCTAGGACTAAAGATAGAAGAAGCATCTGAACCTTTTGAAGGTGCATGTACAGCCGTGCATCCCCTGCTTATTGAATCAGCAGTTAAGTTTCAATCAAAAGCATCACAAGAGTTGTTCCCTCCTAATGGTCCTGTTAAGGCACAGATACTAGGTAAACATACGCTTGAAAAAGAAAATCAAGCCATGCGTGTTCAAAACTTTATGAACTATCAACTTACTGAACAAATGCCAGAATACTTTGATGAATTTGAAAGAATGCTTTTTCATCTACCCTTGATAGGTTCTTCGTTTAAGAAACTATATTATGATGCTTCTTTTAAACGTCCTGTATCAGAGTTTATTCCTATTGATCAATTCTATGTTTCTTATAATGCATCTAATCTAAGGAATGCTGATCGTTATACACATGTTATTTATAAAAGTCCTGTTGATCTTTATCGAGAAATAAAAGCAGATATGTATGCAGATGTTGATCTTCCTGAAGCAGGAATGATTAATCCAACATCGTTCTCAGAAAAGATGGATACTATTATTGGGTTATCTCCCTCCAGTGATTCTGATCCACAGTATGTATTGCTAGAGCAACACTGTTATCTTGATATAAACGATCCTAACTCAGAGGATGGCGAGTCTCTTCCTTACATTGTTACAATAGAAGAACAATCTAAACAGGTACTAAGTATTCGACGTAATTACGACAAGGATGATCCTACAAAACAAAAGAAAGTACACTTTGTACATTATCGTTTTGTTCCAGGATTTGGGTTCTATGGTTTGGGACTCATGCATTTTCTTGGTAATCTGACTATGAGTGCAACCGCTGCAATGCGAGCATTGATAGACGCAGGTCAATTTGCGAATCTTCCAGGTGGCTTTAAGGCTAAAGGTGTGCGTATGGTAGGCAACAATGAGCCTATAGCCCCAGGAGAGTTCAAGGAGGTTGAAGCAACAGGTATTGATTTGAACAAGGCAATTATATCTCTCCCTTACAAAGAGCCTTCCTCGACGCTCTACCAAATGCTTCAGTTTGTAACTGCTGCTGGACAGAAGTTTGCAGACAGCACTGAACAGATTGTTTCAGATGCTGCCTCCTATGGACCTGTTGGAACTACAATGGCANTACTAGAAGCNTCTAGTAAATTCTTTACAGCTATTCATAAGCGACTACATAAATCACAACGTGATGAATTTAAAATTCTTGCNAGTATTGATAAAGATTATTTACCACAAGAATATCCTTATGAGGTTCCTCTAGAAGAACGTAGCATTTATCAAACAGACTTTGATGGTAAGATTGATGTTATTCCTGTAAGTGATCCTAATATTCCATCTAATGCTCATCGTATGATGTTGGCAAACATGGCATTGCAAATGGCACAGCAATCTCCTCCTGGTATGTTTAATACTGAAGCACTAAATAGAACAATACTTAGTGCTGCAAATATGCCAAACCTAGATGAGATACTACCTCCTAAACCAGAACCTAAACCTCTTGATCCTGTCTCAGATATCATGGCGGCTGTTAAAGGTATTGCTATTGCAGCATTTCCAGGACAAAACCATGATGCACACATTCAAGTAAAGATGGCTTATCTTCAAGACCCAATGAATGGTGCTAATCCTATTATGCAAAGAGTACAGCCTGTTCTTCAAGCTAATATTCAAGAACATTCTATTATGAAATATCAAGAACAAGTTAATGGTATGGCACAACAAGAGCTTGGTACTGTTGCTCCAGAGTCTGCTCAAAAACCAGAAGTTATTGAACTAGCACTTATGGAAGCAGCTAAAAAAGTTCAGAATGCTAATCAGGCAATGGGTATGGTTCAGTCTCCAGAACAGCAAATGGTTGCTCTTGAACAGGCAAAGGTTGAGCTAGAAAAACAAAAGATGCAAATGGACTTGGCCGTTAATAATGCTGAAGTTGCTCTTGAAAATAAAAAGCTTGATCTTGAAGAGAACAAACAAATTCTTGAGGCTACCAAATCTGGTGTTGCATCAGCAATGAAAGATGAGAAAGCTCAAGCAGATAGAGCTAGTAAAGAAACAATTAAAGCACTTGAAATGCTTACTAAACTATTAACAGAACGAATGAAAGAAGAAGGTCAAGATGAGAGAACAATGATATCTATGATTAAAGATAGAGCAAACTCTCAAGATAAATCTCAGATGCAAGCTGTAGATATGATATTAAATTTAATAAAGGAGACAACTAATGCCTAGCCATGGAAAGATTCATTATCCTAATGATGTACCAGGAATTACAGATGGAAAGCCTACCCATGTTGTAGATCGTTCTACGTCATATGGAGATTGGACTAAAGAAGATATTCAAGGTTCTCGCGCCACTCGTTCACGACTAGCTGAATATGATCCTAAGTATTGGGAGATGCCAGCACCGAGTAAAATTAAATACTCTTAATGGATATATTTGAAACAATAGCTCAAGTATATCAAGAAGAGATAGAGAATCAAAAGAATAGTTTAGCTCAAGGTAATCCTGTAGATTATCATTCATATAAACAAGTTGTAGGATATATTGCAGGAATTGAATGGGCTAAACAAAATCTAAGAGATATCGTACAGAAACAACTTTATATAGAAGAGGAGTAAAATGCAACAGACACAACTAGGAAATGCAGTGAAAAATAATCTTTGGACTACAGATGAAGATGAACATCCTGATCCAGATCTACTACCAGAACTTCCAGGATTTCATGTTCTTGTAAGACCTGTATCAATTAAAACAAAAACTAAAGGAGGTATTATTCTACCAGACTCTACCAAAGACGATATGGCATATCTCACCACAGTCGGGCGTGTACTAGCTCTTGGAGATATGGCTTATAAAGATGAAGAGAAATTTCCTTTTGGTCCTTGGTGTGAGGTAGGAGATTATATCTGTTATGGTAAACACACAGGTACAAAGCTATTTTATAAAAGTGTCAGACTAATTCTTATGTTTGACGATCAAGTCATGATGAAGGTAGAGAACCCTGCATTTCTCGATCCTACATTTAATTTAACTAGTTTTTCTGCGTGACTTGTAATTTACTTAGAAATATGTTATAATAGTATTAACGTAAAACGATTGTCTCGTAAACAACGGAGTGTATAATGAATAATGATGAAACCTGGGAAGAAGTAGATATCCCTGAAAATGAAGAAACAAGTTATGAGATTGAAGAAGAAGAAGAGGTACAGCCACAACAAGCTGAACCTGTTCAAGAAGAACAGCAACCTCAAGAACTTGACGGTATTAAAACCAAAGGAGCCGAAAAACGTATTAGGCAATTAGTTCGTCAACGTAAAGAACGAGATGAACAGATTGCTCAGTTGTTGGCTCAGAATGAAGAACTATCTAATAATTTAAAACAAAGAGAAAGTTCTTTTAATGAAGTAAGTAAGCTTAATTTAGATGCTTCTGAAAAACAACTTACAGATAAAGTTACACTGGCACGTAACGCCTATATGGAAGCATTTGAAAGTGGTGAGAAAGAAAAGCTTCTGCAAGCTCAAGAAATGCTGAATGAAGCTCAAGTAGATTTAAAAAATTTAAATCTCACTAAAGCTCAAATAGAAGAAGTTGCTGAACAACCTGAACCCAAACAAGCAGCACCTGTACAACAACCAGTACAACAGACTCCTGACCCTAGAGCGGAAGAATGGGCGGCTGACAATGAATGGTTTGGTAAAGATAAAATTTTAACTGTTTCAGCTTTAACTATTGATCAAGAACTTAAAGCAGAAGGATATGATCCAGATGATGAAGAATTTTATCAAGAAATTGATCGGCGGCTTGCAGAAGCTTTTCCACATAAGTTTAAATCTTCTGAAGTGCCTGTGGAAGAAAATCAAAATCGTGTGCAGGAAGATACGTCAGTTCCTGCTCAAGTGGTAGGAAGTAGTTCGCGCTCTACTCCTAATTCCTCTAAGAGCAAGATTAAACTAACAAAAGAAGATGTTAGGCTTGCTAATAAATGGAACATACCTCTTGAAACATATGCTGCTCAGAAGATTAAAGTTGCTGAAGCAGATGGCGAATATACGCAAATTAGTTAGTGCGGAGGACATGAAATGACACGCGAAAAATCACGTATTGATACTCTAAGAGAAACAAACACTAGGGAAGAAGAGTACATCTTTGAAGAACCTGATGCCTTGTCTATACCAAACACGGTACAAGAAAGGTTTCAAAATGAAGGACTAGACCTTCGATGGATCAGGATTTCTTTGCGAGGGCAAGAAGACATTATGAATGTTGGAAAGCGTGAGCAAGAAGGATGGACTTTTGTAGAACCTGGTGAAGTTCCTGAAATGGCATCAACATCCTACGTGAGGGATGAGGGCAGATACTTGGGTACAGTCTGTCGCGGAGATGTAGCCTTGGCTAAAAAACCAATTAACCAAGTAAAAGCGAGACGGGCTTTTTATGAAAAGAAAGCAAATGATATGATGGATGCTGTTAATGCACAGCTTTACAATAATTCAGATGCTCGTTTACGTAATATGCCTATCTCTAATAGTAGTAAATCAACCACTATGAGAGGACGTACTCCAAATTTTCAGGACTAAGCCTCTCTATAACTAGGAGGAACTAGAAATGAGTACAACTAAAGCATTTCGTGGGTTCATTCCTGTCCGAAAAAAAGGTAGTAACTATAACTCTGAAGGTGTAGAAGTTCTGCCGATTACTTCTGGTGGTCTTTGTAGCAACAATCTTTTTACTGGTGATCTTGTTGTAATGCCAGGAGCAAACCTTGCTACGATTCAACCATTTATTGCTGCCACTCTCAAGCCGTCTGGCGTGTTTGCTGGTTGTCAATATGTAGAAGATGGCGAACAAAAGTTTCGTCGGCATTGGACGGGAGGAACGTGCGTAACGGATTTGAAATTCCATGTTATCACTGATCCTGATCAAATTTATTACATTCAAGCTTCTCTCTCGCTTTCTGTTGGAGAGATCAATGTCGTAAAGAACTACAATGTTACTGTTAGCTCGACGGCAAGTTCAGGAGATACTACGACTGGTCAGTCCAGTTATTATCTCTTGGCGGCGTCTGGCGCAGAAACTGAACAAGCTGCCCGAGTTGTCAAGCGTGCAGAGCTTCCTGATGAAAAGGATAGCGATGCTTTCCCAATTGTGGAAGTTTGGCTTAACACTCACCGAGATCGGTACGTTACTGCTACCGCATCTACGGCTTAATAAGGAAGGTGTATCATGGCTATTAATCGTTCAAGTATTGCTAAAGAACTCCTTCCTGGCCTTAATGCTGTTTTCGGTCTGGAGTATGGTGACGTTAATAATGAGCATGAGCCTCTTTATGAAACGGAAAACTCTGATCGTGCATTTGAAGAAGAAGTTCTCTTTACGGGCTTTGGAACTGCTCCCACCAAAGGTGAGGGTGCTTCCGTTGCTTATGATGACGCGCAGGAAAGTTATACTGCTCGTTATACGATGGAAACTGTTGCACTGGCTTTTGCCGTTACGGAAGAAGCTATGGAAGACAATCTTTATGACACGTTTGCCAAGCTACGTGCTAAAGGTCTTGCCCGTGCAATGGCTAACACAAAGCAGGTTAAAGCTGCCAATCTCTTCAACAATGGATTTACGGATACCATTGGTGATGGTGCGGCATTCTTTTCCGATGCTCACCCAACGATCAGTGCAGGTAATCAGTCCAACTTGATTGCTGCATCTGATCTTTCAGAGGCAACTCTGGAAACGGCTCTAACGAATGTTCAGAAGATTGAAGATGANCGTGGTATCTTGATTGGTGCCAGTTCGGTTTCGCTTCATGTTCCTGTTGATTCGTGGGCGATTGCGGATCGGGTTCTTAACAGCCCAGGCACGACTCAAGTTAGTGCTGCTGCTGCTAATCCGAATACCAACGCTATCAATGCAACGCGCCACATGGGTATGTTGCCTGATGGCTACTATGTTAATCGGCGGTTTACCGATACGACTTCTTGGTGGATTAAAACGGACGTGCCGAATGGTACGAAGATGTTTGTCCGTACTCCTCTTCAAACGAAGATGGAGCCTGATTTCGATACTGGTAATCTTCGCTTCAAGGCTCGCGAGCGTTATGCGTTTGGTGTGTCTGATTGGCGTGGATGGTTCGGTTCGCAAGGATCGTAATGCTAAAAGTCAGGGAGGATTAATTTTCTCCCTGACTTTATCTTAGGAGAATAAAATGGCAAATAACTATAATGCTCTTTTTCAAGCAGGTGCAGGAGTTATTTCTACAGCAGAAAAAACTCGTATCATTGCGATCCATGCTCATAGCACTGTTGCAGGTTCTTTTGATATCAAAGGAGCGACATCAGGTGTCTTGAAATTTTTCGTAGCAGCTAATGAAAGTGCAGATATTTATATTGGAGATATGGGCGTTCCAATGGTAGGAAGTGTAAGTGTTTCAGTTCCTGCTGATGGTGCTGCTTTAACATTAATTGTAGGCTAATACAATGCCTGACTTTGCATTTTTAAAAAATGATTTGATAAATACAACTGAGAACGATTCAACTGAGTTTTCAGATCAAATACCTTTTTTTGTAGAGAAGACAGAGAATAGACTTTCAAATGATCTAGACGATTTTGGTCTAGATTTTTTTACTACAGTATCTTGCTCAATTGGAAATCCAATTGTATCCTTGCCTGTAGATACAAAAATTGTTAGAAATGTAAATGTTATATCTAGTGCATCATCTACAAGAACAAGCTTGCTACAAAGAACATATGAGTATGCTATTGATTACTGGCCTCATGCAAGTGCATCTGTAGGTAATCCTCGATATTATTCACGTAAGACAAATACAGAGATTTATATTGTACCCACTCCTGCATCAGCAGTTGATATTGAGGTACAGTTTGTACGCAAACCTATTGGCCTAGCTTCTGCAACTGGAACAAGCGTAACAACTACTAATTACTTTAGTGAGTTTTGCTATAACGCTTTGTTCTATGGTTGTATGATTGAGGCTACCATGTATATGAAAAGTTGGAGCGATCTTCAAATATGGGAAGGTCAATACCAAAATGCTATTAACCAACTTAGAAACCAAGCTCGTCGTACTCGTCAAGATGATATGGCACAAGCAGCAAGTCCTGCTGGTAGTCCTGATACGGTAATTATGGGATCAACATAATGGCTATCGGTAGAAGTAATATTTCTAATCAAATTTCAAAACCTAAAAATAAAAAGAAAAAAAAGAAAAGAGCTTATAAAAGGAGAAAAAAATGAAAGACTTTGTATCAGGTTCTTTAGCACGTAAGATTCCAAACCTTAATCCAGATTTGAATGAGATTGTAGGTCGCCCTACAGGTCAAGGATTTGGTGCAGCTAGGAAAGGACCAAATGTNGTTGCCTCTTCTGACAAAGACCTCATGAAAGAGGAAGACTAGTCATGAGGAAAAATAAAATTGTTAATCGTAGGTCAGCAGGACCAATTGTTAGAGGTATAACTAATATTATACGTGATCTTAAACCTTCACCAGCAACTAAGAGTGGTAAACAAGCACGGCGTAGATTAACTGGAGAAGATAAACCTCCAACTAAAACAGCACAAAAACGAAATATTAGGCAACGTAAAGACGGAACAATAGCTACTGAAGGTAAAGGTGGTACAGCTAAAACAAGTGAAACTCAACAAGCTATTGTACGTAGAACTCCTAAAGGTCGTCCAGGAGCAGGACAAT
>FUFK010064641.1_pt1 | contig 11701 bp, 7 predicted proteins | sample 1021851 | NCBI WGS metagenome assembly FUFK01 (sample SAMEA51879418, study PRJEB19060) | metagenome
ATCAAGATCAAGATCGATGTGCTGGAGAATTATCAATCCAAGTCTACGGTGGTGAATCCACGTATCAATAATGTAGATGTTTTTTCCGTAGTAAGTGATGAAGGTTACGGCTATGTAAATTTTCTCCAGTTATCTCACGGCGCGATCATACGTTCGCATACTATCGAAATGAAAAAGAAGCTGGATGAAAGCGACCTGGAATTGCTGGAACTGGCCATTGTGGAGATCAGGCAACGTTTCAGCTCGAAATCTACTGAGATCTATGTGCCNTTNAANGTAGATNTTGGTGAANACCTTAAGATCACGGTTCCAAAACTGGGNGATAAAAAGAAGATCGTAGAGTTGTCCCAGCGNAATGCCAAATATTTCAGGCAGGAACGNTTTAAGCAAATGAAGATCATAGATCCAGACCGTCATGTGAACCGTATTATGGCGCAAATGAAGGAAGATCTTAGACTTAGCGAAGAACCNCGGCATATNGAGTGTTTTGATAANTCAAANATCCAGGGAACCAATCCNGTTGCNGCCTGCGTGGTATTTAANGATGGAAAACCGAGTAAGAAGGATTATCGAAAATTCAATATTAAAACCGTAGAAGGNCCAGACGATTTTGCTTCTATGGAAGAAGTAGTCTTCAGGCGTTATCGAAGATTGCTAAATGAAGATGAGCCGCTTCCACAATTAATTATCGTTGATGGTGGAAAAGGGCAGCTTTCCAGCGGTGTAAAGGCACTGGATACCTTAGGTCTCCGCGGAAAGATCGCCATTATAGGAATCGCGAAACGACTGGAAGAGATCTACTATCCAGGTGATTCCATACCTTTATATTTGGACAAAAAATCTGAATCTCTAAAGATCATTCAGCAGCTTCGAAATGAGGCGCATCGCTTCGGAATTACATTTCACCGGAATAAAAGAAGTAAAACCGCGTTAAATACCGAACTTGAGTCCATTGCTGGAATAGGAGAAAAAACAGTTATTGATTTACTGAAGAATTTCAGGTCTTTAAAAAGAGTGAAGGAAGCAAGTGAAAAGGAACTTGCAGACGTGATCGGGGCTGCAAGAGCAACCATCGTCTATCAATTTTATCATAAAGAGAATGCGTAAATATCTTTTCATTCTTAGTCTACTCATTTCCTTTGGAGCAATTTGCCAGGAAGAGGATAGGGCAAAGGTTGGACTGGTATTAAGCGGGGGCGGTGCCAAAGGTCTTGCTCATATTGGTGTGCTAAAAACCCTTGAAGAGCAGGGCGTCAAGATCGATTATATTGGAGGCACCAGTATGGGTGCAATCATTGGCGGACTCTACGCTTCCGGCTATTCTGCTACCGAACTTGATTCTATTTTCAGGACTACACAATTTGATATCCTTATTCAGGATAACCTGCCAAGGCGGGCGAAAACTTTCTACGAAAAGGAGGATTCAGAAAAATATGCGATCACACTTCCTTTTGACAATTTTGATATTTCATTTCCCAGCGGACTTTTTAAGGGTCAGAATATTTACAATTTACTATCAAGACTTACCATTCATGTAAGCGATGTAGAAGATTTTAGCGAATTACCCATTCCGTTTTTCTGTATTGCAGCCAATGTGGAAACCGGCGACGAAGTAATTCTGGATAGTGGATCACTGGCTAAGGCAATTTCAGCCAGTGGCGCGATTCCAACTCTTCTCAGTCCCATAAAAATTGACGGACAGTTATTAACAGACGGTGGGGTTGCTAATAACTACCCAATCGAAGAATTAAGGCGTCGTGGAGCTGAGGTCATTATTGGGGTGGATGTGCAGGATAGCCTTGTTAAAAGAGATAAATTAAGGAGTGTGTTTGAAATTATGAGTCAGATCTCAAATTTTCGTACGATCAATGACATGAAGGAGAAAGCTCCAAAAACAGATATTTACATTAAGCCGAATGTGAATTCTTTCTCGGTCATGGCTTTTGACAAAGGACAGGCGATCATAGATTCTGGAGCGGTGGCCGCAAACAATATGCTAGAGGAACTTAAGGTGCTGGGTAATCCTGATGATAGCTTATTAATTCGTAAGCCGGTTCCAAAGATCGATAGTTTTAATATTAGTGCACTTTCAGTAGAAGGAAATAATACCTACCCACGAGCTTATGTGCAGGGTAAATTAAAGCTTGATTACGAAGAAACTTACAATTTCGAGGATCTGAATATTGGGATCAATAACCTTTCTGCGACCGGTAACTTTGAACGCATCAATTACCAGCTAATTCCCGAAGACGAAAACGGCAATTATGTACTTGCCATGCAGATCGAGGAAAGTGAAAACAAAATGCTGTTGCGACTGGGATTGCATTATGATGAGCTTTATAAAAGTGGTGCGCTGGTGAATCTTACCCGCAAGAGTTTACTTTTCACCAATGATGTTGCTTCTCTGGATCTTATTGTGGGGGATAATCTGCGTTACAATTTTAACTATTACCTGGATAAAGGTTTTTACTGGAGCTTCGGAATAAATTCTCGCTATAATACTTTCGATAAAGGCTTACTGTTAAACGGGATCAGGGATACTGAAGGTCTTAGTGAATTTCAGGATATAAGAGAGCTGGAAGTTACAGTGAGAGATTTCACCAATCAGATCTATGTGGAATCACTTTTTCAGCAGGTATTTTCCATAGGTGTTGGGCTGGAACACAAGTATTTGAAGTATAGTAGTAATACTTTCAACGATGCCATCAATCAAAGTCAGGAACTGGTTCTGGCAAATGACCACTATGCCGGCGCCTTTGGATACGTGAAATTCGATTCTTACGATAATAAATATTTCCCCACCAAAGGAGTTCGTTTTGATGGAGACTTTCATATCTACCTGTATTCTTCAGATTATAATAATGATTTTTCTGAATTCTCGATCGCAAAGGGAAGTTTGGGTTACGCTATCCAGCCTTTTCCCAAATTCACTACGCGAATAAGTACAGGAACTGGTTTTAAGATAGGAAATGATGAAAGCCAGGTACTGGATTTCTTTCTGGGTGGTTACGGGAATGATTTTATCAATAATTTCAAACCTTTCCTGGGTTATGATTTCTTAAGCCTTTCCGCAGATAGTTATATAAAAGCGCAACTGGAGTTTGACTATGAGCTTTTCAGAAAGAACCATATTATGGCCAGCGCCAATATTGCCAATGTTGAAGATGACCTGTACACGACTGGAAACTGGCTAAGCATGCCCGATTATAATGGCTACGGAATTGGTTACGGAATCGAAACTTTTATGGGGCCACTGGAAGCAAAATATTCCTATTCACCCGAGACTAAAGAAAGTTACTGGTTCTTTAGCCTGGGATTCTGGTTTTAGCCGTTAATGGTCTGTAATCATTTTATCATTCTCGTGCCCGGTTTTTACACTAGATTTAAGATTAGTTCGGTAAATTTTCTTGATATTTGTGTAAATCGAAATAAATACTGGAAATAATAACAATCCTTCAATAAATGAATTCATTTTTGATCGATTTTAAAATATAATCACATGCCTTTTTATCATAAACTCGGCAAGATCCCACACAAGCGCCATACGATTTTCAGAAAACCTGATGGAAGCCTTTATTATGAGCAACTTTTTGGAACGATTGGTTTTGACGGAATGTCTTCCAATCTGTATCATGAACATCGCCCGACTCAGGTGAAGGAAATCAAAGGAAGTTACGATGTACGACCGAAGGTTGCGATTGAAAATAACCTGAAATCATACCGTTTAAAAGGTTTCCAGATCACTCCGCATCCAGATTATTTACAGAGTAGAAAAGCAGTTTTGACCAATGCAGATTGTGATATTATTCTCGCTTCTCCTCAAGGTTCTACGGAAGATTATTTCTACAAGAACTCTGATGCAGACGAATTGATCTTCGTGCACAAAGGTTCTGGTAAGCTAAGAACTCATCTTGGTAACATAGATTTTAAATACGGAGATTATTTATTGATCCCAAGAGGTACGATCTACAAGATGGATTTTGATGATGAGAACAACAGGCTTTTTATCGTAGAATCCCGCAGACCGATCTATACTCCAAAACGATACAGGAACTGGTTTGGACAACTGCTGGAACATTCTCCATTTTGNGAAAGAGATTTGCGCCAGCCGCATGAACTGGAAACCAATGATGAAAAAGGAGATTTCCTAATTAAAATTAAAAAGCAGGGAGAAATTTTCGATATGGTCTACGCAACACATCCTTTTGATGTGGTAGGCTATGACGGTTACAACTATCCTTATGCATTTTCAATTCATGATTTTGAACCTATNACNGGAAGNATNCATCAACCGCCACCGGTACATCANACNTTCGAGACAGACGCTTTTGTAGTTTGCAGTTTTTGTCCGCGTAAATACGATTACCATCCGGAAAGTATTCCGGCGCCTTACAGTCACAGTAATATTGATAGTGATGAGGTGCTCTATTATGTAGATGGTGATTTTATGAGNAGAAACGANATCGAAGCNGGTCATATNTCNTTGCACCCGGCGGGGATCCCTCACGGGCCGCACCCGGGAGCAGTCGAAAGAAGTATCGGGCAGGTAGAAACTGAAGAGCTGGCTGTAATGGTAGATACCTTCAAGCCGTTAAAACTTACNGAAGAAGCGATGAAAATTGCCGATGAGACCTANTACAGGTCCTGGTTAGATGGAGAGCATTAAAAGATGAAAGAAGATTTATCAGCACAGGATAGAGCGATGTGGTAATACTTTGAAATTCGATTTCAAATTTATAACATATTTACATCCTTTAAAATAAAAACCAATGTCAACAGATAGCACATCATTAAATTTAGAAAAAGTAGTTCCTGAAGCGGAAGATTTTCTGCCAATCCTGGGAACAGATTTTGTAGAATTATACGTAGGGAATGCCAAGCAGGCGGCCTATTATTATCAGCACGCATGGGGTTTCCAGCCAATCGCTTATTCAGGTTTGGAAACTGGTCGTAAAGACAGCGTTTCTTATGTAATGCAACAGGGGAAAATTAGAATTGTTCTTACTTCACCATTGCAACCGGAAGGAGATATCAATGCGCATATAGATAAGCATGGTGACGGAGTAAAGTTCGTGGCACTTTGGGTGGACGATGCGAGAAAGAGCTATGAAGAAACTACAAAAAGAGGGGCAAAATCTTATGTAGAGCCATATGTAATGGAAGATGAAAACGGGAAAGCCGTGATCTCAGGAATCCATACTTATGGAGAAACCATTCACCTTTTTGTAGAACGTAAGGATTATACCGGACCATTTTTACCNGGGTACAGAATTTANAATACCAAAACTCAGGTNCCAGATACAGGTTTACAATTTATCGACCATATGGTTGGAAATGTAGGCTGGAACGAAATGGACAAATGGGTAGAATTCTACGGAAAAGTAATGGGCTTTGCCCAGTTGGTATCTTTTGATGATAAAGATATCTCGACCGACTATACCGCGCTTATGAGTAAGGTAATGAGCAATGGGAATGGAAGAATTAAGTTTCCTATTAACGAGCCTGCGGAAGGGAAAAAGAAATCACAGATCGAGGAATATATCGATTTTTATAATGGAGCCGGAGTTCAGCATATCGCTTTAGCTACAGATAACATTATCGAAACAGTAACAGCATTAAGAGATAGAGGTGTGGAATTCTTATATGTTCCGGAAACTTACTATGATGATCTACTCGATCGTGTTGGTGAGATCGATGAGGATCTGGAGCCGTTAAGAGAACTTGGAGTACTGGTAGATCGCGATGATGAGGGGTATTTGTTACAGATCTTTACAAAACCAGTTCTGGACAGACCCACTATGTTCTTCGAGATCATCCANAGAAAAGGTGCTCAATCCTTCGGAAAAGGAAACTTTAAAGCTNTGTTCGANGCTATTGAAAGAGAACAGGATTTGCGAGGTACATTAAATTAAGATTAAATATCTGCTAAAATTTAAGTGGAAAAATGAAATAAATGACAATCTAGTAAACGTTTAGTTAAAGTTTATTTAAGAGTTGTGGGTAAGGGAGAAATATGAGACTTTTGCACCGCATTTCTGGAGTGGTTACCAGAATTGAATTTTTTTTCATAATTTAAGTTTTAGTTGGTTAATAAGACAAAATTCCCCATCATTAATTTGATGGGGTTTTTTTGTTTTGATACTTTTGGAATAGTAATTGTAATCCACCATACGCCTGAAAATTCTGTTACTTAGACAATTAAACCTATGAGAAATTATATTACAATTACCTTCCTTTTTTTTATGTTGGCGACCGGCAATATGTATTCCCAAAATGCATTTGGTGAAGGAGAGTGGTTCAAATTCAGAATACATTACGGTTTATTTAATGCGAGTTATGCGACGCTGGAGGTAAATGAAACTAAATTTCAGAATAAACCTGTCTATCATNTAAAAGGACGAGGTAGATCTACAGGATTATTAGGTTTATTCTTTAAAGTGGATGATGATTACCAAACCTATATCGATAAGCGAACCGGAAAACCNTATCGCTTTATTCGCGACATTAATGAAGGCGGTTATACGAAGGACCTGGTGATCGACTTTGATCATAATGACAAGAAAGCCCATGTTCTAAATAGAGAGAACAATCAGAAAAAATCATATTCTGTACCTCATAATGTACACGATATGTTATCATCATTTTACTATATTCGCAACCAAATTAAAAACGACGAGTTAGAGCCAGGTGATGAGATGCGTTTGAACATGTTCATCGATGANGAAAACCTCGANTTTAAGCTTGTTTTNCTNGGGCGTGANACNATTAAAACCAAGTTTGGTAAANTTGCAACCCTTAAATTCAGACCTTATGTACTGGCCGGTAGAGTATTTAAGGAGAAAGAAAGTCTTACTTTCTGGATTAGTGATGATAAGAACAAAATTCCGGTGAAAATTGAAGCAAATCTGGCCGTAGGGTCTTTGGATGCCGATCTTGAAGCTTACAAAGGTCTAAAGCATCAATTTAGTATACAAGTGGATTAGATATGGAGATAAAACCCGAAATCGCGGAACGAATTGGAAAGCTTGAAGAAAAGTTCAAAAATTCGGGACAGGATATGGGGTCTTATCTGGATGGTCTCTTATATGACCGCTATCTTTCCTACTGGGATTATATTAGTGTAGATACATTATTAAGTTTACAGAAGACCAATACGCACTTTCCAGATGAGATGATCTTTATCACTTATCATCAAATCACTGAACTATATTTTAAGCTCATCATTCANGAGCAAAAACAGATCATAGAAACTACAACACTCACATCTGCCTATTTCGTTGAAAAGCTGAATAGGATNAACNGGTATTTNAGAATNCTTATCGANTCTTTNGATGTAATGATCAAAGGAATGGAAAGGGAACAGTTTCTAAAATTTAGAATGGCNTTACTGCCTGCCAGCGGATTCCAGTCGGCNCAGTTCAGGATGATCGAANTNTATTCNACNCCTNTNGAAAATCTTGTNGATTTTAATTTGAGAGATGAATTTACNGTAGAAAACTCTTCCGAAGAACTTTTNGAGAATATCTACTGGAAAAAAGGAGGTATNGATCTGGAAACCGGCGAGAAAACTCTTACGCTTAAGCAATTTGAAAAAAGATATACTCCNCGATTTNTAAGAATCGCAAANGATGTATACGGAAACACNNTATACCAGCGTTACCAGNCCATGCATGAAGATGATCGTCNAAATGANGATCTACANCAGNCACTNCGAAACTTTGATGTTAATGTAAATATTAACTGGTTGCTTATGCATATGGGTGCTGCTTACCGATATTTGAGCAAGANAGANGAAACTATAAAAGCGACGGGTGGAACAAACTGGAAAAAATTCCTGCCGCCAAGTTTTCAAAGAGTTTCTTTCTTTCCCGATTTATGGAGTCAGGAAGAACTGAACGACTGGGGGAAGCAATGGGTGAACCATACATTTAATACTGAAAAACAAAAAGCATAAAAACTTGAAGAAATTAGGCTTATTAGTAATGCTAATGCTGGCAATGACTGCCTGCAATGACGATGAGAAAGAACAGGCCGTTAACGAGGTCGAGACCAAAAAGATTCCTGCGCTCGAGAAACAGTATGGTTTTGTACTGAATGACTTTGAGGTAGTAAGGGATACGATAAGGTCTGGTGATAGTTTTGGTTACATCATGGATCAAAATGGCGTGGGTCATGGAAAGGTCTTTGAAGTTGCTGAAAAAGTAAAAGATACCTTTAACCCTGCGAGGATCACTGCCGGTAAAAAGTATATGATCCTCAAAGCAAAAGATTCGGCTAAAACTCCGCAATATTTCATTTACGAAAATGATAAGATCAACTATACGGTAGTATCTATTGGCGATAGTATTTATGCTGAAAAGAAGAAAAGACCCGTTACAGTCAAACAAAGAGAAGTAAGCGGAGTGATCACTTCTTCCCTTTCAGAAGCGATGCAGGCTCAGGGCTTGAGTAATCTTCTGGTTTACGAACTTTCAAATATTTATCAATGGAGTATTGATTTCTTTAAACTTCAGAAGGGAGATCAGTTCAAAATGGTTTACCAGGAGAAATATATTGACGATACTATTTTCGCCGGGATTGAAAAGGTAGATGCGGCAGTTTTCAAACATTCAGACAGACCATACTACGCCTTTAGTTATATGACCGACAGTATTTCTGGTCAGCCTAGTTTTTATGATGAAGAAGCAAAAGCATTACAAAGCTTTTTCCTGAAAGCTCCGCTCAATTATTCCAGGATCTCTTCAAGGTTTACGAAGAGACGTTTTCACCCTGTTCAGAAAAGATGGAAAGCTCACCTGGGAACAGATTATGCTGCACCACATGGCACGCCGATCGTAAGTACAGCTAATGGAACGGTGATCGCTTCAGGCTATACTTCCGGAAANGGGAANTATGTNAAGGTGAGACATAATGGAAANTATACNACNCAATATCTNCACATGAGTAANCGTGCAGTTAGAAATGGNCAAAGNGTNAAGCANGGCGATGTGATAGGTTATGTNGGAAGTACAGGACTTGCAACNGGNCCACATGTATGTTATCGATTCTGGGTNAANGGNAAACAGGTGGATCCATTNCGCCAGAANNTNCCCTCAGCTGAGCATATNACAGACAATCTAAAAGACGATTATTTNAATCATATTGAATCGATTCGNGCAGANCTGGATCAAATNCCCTATAAAAGTATCTANATGAAAAATATAAATCCAACCACTACNAAAGCCTGGAAGGAATTAGAAGATCATTATAAAGAGATCCAGGTTGAACATATGAAGAATATGTTCAATAATGATGAAGATAGAGCTGAGAAATTCACCATTAAATGGGAGGATTTTTATGTTGATTACAGTAAGAACCGGATGAATGAAACTACCGGAAAATTACTGAATAAGCTTGCTACTGAATGTGGNTTGAAAGAAGCCATGGATGCATATTTCCAGGGTGATGCCATCAACCANACAGAAGGAAGACCGGTTTTACATACTGCTTTAAGAGCTTCAAATACCGCAAATGTTCAGGTTCATGGCGAAAATGTCATTCCTGAAGTGCAGGAAGTGAAAGAAAAGATCAGAACTTTTACTGATGAGGTGATTGAAGGANAACGTAAAGGTTTTACCGGGAAGAAATTTACCGATATCGTAAATATAGGAATTGGAGGATCCGATCTTGGACCGGTGATGGTTGCCGATAGCCTGAAATTCTATCAGAATCATCTGAAATTACATTTTATATCTAATGTAGATGGGGATCATGTACATGATACCATTCAGGATCTAAATCCAGANACNACCCTTTTCGTGATAGTTTCCAAAACTTTNACAACCATGGAAACTATAAGCAATGCCACTACTGTAAGAGAATGGTTTNTNAAAAAAGCTCCTGAAAAGGAAGTATCCAAACATTTNGTAGCGGTTTCTACNAATCTAAATAAAGTAGAAAGCTTCGGAATCGATCCTGATAATATTTTCCCGATGTGGGATTGGGTTGGAGGTAGATTCTCCTTGTGGAGCGCTGTAGGTCTTTCAGTAGCACTTGGAATTGGATACAACAATTTTGAATCTCTTCTGGAGGGTGCCCGCAAGATGGATGATCACTTCAGAAATACAGATTTCGAAAAGAATATTCCGGTTCAGCTGGCACTAATAAGTATTTGGTATAATAATTTCTTCGGTGCTGAAAGTGAAGCGGTGATCCCTTATTCTCAATACCTGGATAAATTTCCATCGTACCTGCAACAGGCGATCATGGAGAGTAATGGGAAAAGCGTGGACCGCAATGGCGAGAAGGTGAATTACCAGACGGGAACGATCATCTGGGGAGAACCAGGAACGAATTCACAACATGCGTTTTTTCAGTTGATCCACCAGGGAACCAAGCTTATTCCTGTAGATTTTATTGGCTTTAAAGAAAGTTTGTTTGGAGATCAGGCGCATCACGATAAATTGATGGCGAACTATTTTGCTCAAACTGAAGCTCTTCTTAATGGTAAAACTGAAGAAGTAGTTGAAGAGGAGTTACGCTCTATGAGATTTAGTCAGGAAGAAATAGACAGGATCAAATCATTTAAAGTATTTGAAGGTAATAATCCAACGAATACCTTACTGGTTCAAAAATTAACTCCGGAAAGTCTGGGTAAACTTATCGCTATGTATGAACATAAGATATTTGTACAGGGCGTTATCTGGAATATTTTCAGTTATGACCAGTGGGGAGTTGAATTAGGAAAACAACTGGCGAACAAAATCCTCTCAGACTTTGAAACTAAGAATTCTGAAGGTCACGATTCCTCAACACAAAATCTGCTGAAGTTTTATATGAATTAAAATTTCAATTAATTACAAATATTAGGAAAGCCTGAAGTCTGGAACTTCAGGCTTTTTTTATTTATGCAAGCTCAAATCAATTTCGAAGATACATATTTGAACCGGCTGGAATGATGCAGATATCTCATTTTTAGAGAAGAGATTGGAAAATTATCTATTTCCAATTTGACAATTTTCGAATGATTTTATCCTTCAAAATTCATTTTAACTAAATATCCTGTGCATATTATTGCCCAGTTTAACTTCTTTAACAATGTCAAGACTAATTTTGAATCATTCCAATTAACATAATATTTTGTTTTCCTCTAATTAGCAGTATATTGCGGCGAAATTTGTTGAAATGTTAAACTTAGGTACGTTAAATATTTTAACATTGAGATAATGTTAGAGAAGAACAATTAGTTTTCTTTTGCATCGAATTTTAAACAAACTCAAACACACAAAAAAATGAGGAAATTATTACTCTTAGCGATGTTCTTAACATCTGCTACGATTTTTGCTCAAGGAACTGTTACCGGTGTGGTAATGGATTCCCAAACATCAGGTCCACTTCCTGGAGCTAATGTAATGGTAGTTGGTACTAACAATGGTACAATGACAGATTTCGACGGAAACTTCACTTTGAAGGTTGCAGAATCTGAAGGTACTATTAAAATTACCTTCGTAGGTTACACTTCTAAGGAAGTAAAATTCAATGTTACTGGCGACACTCAGGATCTAGGACAGATCGTTCTGGGTGCAGATGATAACGCATTGGATGAGATCGTGGTAACAAGTTTCTCACTTGCTATCGATAGAAAAACACCAGTAGCTGTTTCAACTATTAGTGCTGCAGAGATCGAAACCAAGATTGGTAACCAGGAATTTCCTGAAGTGCT
>FUFK010748319.1_pt1 | contig 11701 bp, 10 predicted proteins | sample 1021851 | NCBI WGS metagenome assembly FUFK01 (sample SAMEA51879418, study PRJEB19060) | metagenome
TTTTTGTCCTTATTTAATTCGCTACAAATTAAGAATTTACCTCATCTCTTCTAAACGTCCAAGTGTTATCGTCAGACAGCTCATCGACATAATAATAACCTGCCAAATCAAACTTTTTGAGTTGTTCCGCTTTGGTCAGCTTATTGTCCGCGGCATATTTCACCATCAGGCCGCGCGCTTTTTTGGCATAAAAGCTAATCACTTTATATTGACCGTTCTTCTCATCTTCAAATCTAGGGGTGATAATCTGCGCATCCAGTGCTTTCTTCTTAACCGATTTAAAGTACTCGTTAGACGCTAGGTTAATCAGTACCTTGTCATCGCTATCGGCCATCTGCTTATTAATAGCATCGGTGATTTTCTCGCCCCAGAACTCATACAAATTACCACCGCGCGCGTTTTTTAGCTTAGTGCCCATCTCTAAGCGGTACGGTTGCATCAAGTCCAGCGGTTTTAACACGCCATATAGACCAGATAAGATACCCAAATGCTCGTTGAGATACAGCATGGTGTCTTTATCCATCTCATAGCTGGCAAGTCCAGTATAAACATCACCATCGAACAGATAAGCGGCAGGCTTGGCATTGTCCGAGTCATGTGGCATCTGCCATGCTTGGTTACGCTCGCTATTTAGCTGCGCCAAATCATCGGAGATGCTCATAAGCTCTTGCAAATCCATCGGATCTTTGGCTTTAAGGGTTTTTATCAGTTGAGCTGAGTCGTCAATGAGGGCAGGCTGGCTATAATAATTGCCAAGGTTCAATGGCACAGCGTCCGTTTCATTTAAAGACTTGGCAGGGGAGAGTACAAAGTACATAGAGGCTCCTTTTTTAAGTATCGAGTAATTATCAATAAATAGGGCAAGCAAAAACTTAGCCAATTGTGATGTCAGTCATGGCACTACCATAGCATAAACCTATAGCGATAGAGGATAGGCATTGACTAAGTAAACCATCGGTGCGCTCAAAGCAGCAATATATGCAAAAAATAGAATGTATACACGGCTATTATTGTCAATAATTTTCTGATATAACAATAAAAGTTATAGCCCAGACGCGACCTCTAACTTTTTATTTACTTATGAGTCATCATTAAACAATGAAAGGTAGGGGATGATGTCTCTATAATAAAAACAGATGATGAAGATAGTATTATCATTTAGGGAATTGATAATCTTTGCTCAGTGCTTTACTTCACAGAGTACGAGCTGAGCAGGGTTTTTTTTGCGCCCACTATTTTATCACTCAATATAGCCATAAAGCCAAAGCTTGTGATCAGTCAAGTATTTGCATGTAAGGAGACGATATGAAAATCGGTGTTATCAGTGCAGACAGCACAACTGAGAGCCGCGTAGCACTAACCCCAGACGCGGTCAAAAAACTGCGTAGACATGGGTTTGAGGTCGTCGTTCAGTCAGGCGCAGGTCTTGCAGCCTATTATACAGACGACAGCTATCAGACGGCTGGAGCTGATATTGCTAGCAGCAGCGCTGAGGTGGTTGAGCAGTCGCAAATTATTACCACTATCAGTGACTTGCCAGCTGAGCTCACCGAGACGCTAAAGCCTAAACAAATCGTCGTGGGTATGCTAGATCCTTACCGTAATACTCAGCTAGAGACTTATGCGACCAAAGGCGCGACTGTATTTGCGATGGAGCTATTGCCACGTACCTTGTCGCGCGCGCAAAACATGGATGTCTTATCCTCACAAGCCAACCTTGCCGGTTATAAAGCGGTACTCTTAGCAGCCAATGAGTACTCACGTCCTTTTCCTATGTTTATGACCTCAGCAGGTACCGTCAAGCCTGCCAAGGTAGTCATCTTAGGCGTCGGCGTAGCAGGCTTGCAAGCGATTGCTACGGCAAAGCGTCTAGGCGCTGTGGTTGAAGCAAGTGATTTGCGTCCTTCTGCACGCGAGCAAGTCGAGTCGCTTGGCGGTAAATGGCTAGATGTACCGATGAGTGAGGAAGAAGCGCAAAAGGCCAAAGCAACCGGCGGTTATGCATGGACGCCCTCAGAGCAGTATATGAAAGATCAAGCGGCAGTGGTGGATAAAGCGCTAAGCGGCGCTGATATCGTCATTACCACCGCGCAGATACCAGGTCGTGACGCTCCAAGATTGGTGCATAAGACCACACTCGATAAGATGAAAGCCGGCTCCGTGCTGATCGATATGGCAGCGGGCACCGGCGGCAACGTTGAAGGCGCAGTTGCTGAGCAAACCATCACTACAGATAACGGCGTGCGTATCGTTGGTGCGGCAAACATTCCGTCTATGCTCGCCGCGCAGTCCTCAGATCTTTATGCCAATAACTTAGTGAACTTTATCACAACTTTGATTGCTGAAGATGATGCGAATAATGACGCTGCACCGAACCAACTGGCACTTCATTTAGATATGGAAGATGAGATTCAAGGCGCGCTGGCAGTGACCCATGAGGGTCAAGTACGATTGGCGAAGCGCTAAGCGGCTGACTACTGAGTTACTCAGCTATGAGTCTTTGTTATATCACTAATGAATCTGTCAGTAACGAATAAATTTTAGGAGGATAAAATGATTGCTACTATTTTAGCAGCCGCGCCAGCTGGCGCCGCTATGGCTAGCACGCCATTTGTCGCAATTTTTACCGTATTTGTACTCGCGATCTTTGTGGGTTATTACGTGGTTTGGGGTGTGACCCCAGCGCTGCATACGCCTTTGATGGCGGTTACCAATGCGTTATCTAGTATTGTAATTGTCGGGGCGATTTTGCAGACCGTTGTTATCGATAACCAAGTGTTTACGGCGACGAGTTTGATCGGTGCTTTTGCTGTGTTTTTAGCCAGTATCAATATCTTTGGCGGCTTCTCAGTGACGGAGCGCATGTTATCAATGTTCAAACCTAAACCCAAAAAAGCGCCAGTGGTAAAAACGGATAATGGAGGTGATGCATGAGTGATTTAACAAACTTTATCGCCACTAATGCGGACTGGTTTTATTTAGCTGGCGCTATTTTATTTGTCTTGACCTTACGTGGACTCTCAAGCCCAAAGACCGCTATCCGCGGTAACCGTTTGGGTATGGTCGCGATGGCTATTGCCGTTATCACCACTTTCTTCTTGGCCGAAGGTCCGATAATGTGGATGATCATTGGTGCCATGGTATTAGGCGCAGCGGTTGGTATTTGGAAGTCAAAAACGGTAGCGATGACACAAATGCCAGAAACCGTGGCTTTGATGCACTCCTTAGTTGGCCTGGCAGCAGTAGCGATTGCTTTGGCAACGGTATTACATTCTGATCAAGAGTACAATACGGTCACCCGCTTAGAGCTATTTATTGGCTGTTTCATCGGTGCGATTACCTTCTCAGCCTCGGTCTTTGCCTTTGGTAAACTTGCCGCAAAAAGCTGGGCAAAAACGGTTAATGGCGGCTGGGTTAAGCCCGTGCAAGCGCTATTATTTATCGCGATGCTAGGCTTTGGCGCAGTATACTTTATTACTGATTCGCTCACTGCCTTCTACATTATGACTGTATTAGCGATCGCCTTTGGTTGGATGTGGATTGCGCCAATCGGCGGCGGTGATATGCCAGTGGTTGTGTCGCTCCTTAACTCCTTCTCAGGTTGGGCTGCAGCAGGTATTGGTTTTACCTTAGGTAACTCGATGCTAATTATTGCAGGCTCACTGGTCGGTTCATCAGGGGCAATTTTATCTTATATTATGTGTAAGGCGATGAACCGCTCATTGATTAACGTTTTATTCGGCGGAATGGGCAGTGCAGCGGTGGCAGGCGGCGCTGATGACGGCGCGCCAAAGAACTATAAGTCAGGCTCAGCAGAAGATGCAGGCTTTCTTATGTCTAATGCTAGCGACGTCATTATCGTACCGGGTTATGGTATGGCGCAAGGCCGTGCACAGAATGCGGTCAAAGAGCTATACGAGCTACTAAAAGAAGAGGGCGTCAATGTACGCTTTGCTATTCACCCGGTTGCCGGTCGTATGCCCGGTCACATGAACGTACTATTGGCAGAGGCTGACGTTCCTTATGATGATATCTTGGAGATGGATGAGATTAATTCAGACTTCCCAAGTACTGATGTGGTCTTGGTGATTGGTGCCAATGACGTGGTCAACCCATCAGCCAAAGACGATCCCACGTCACCAATCTTTGGTATGCCTATCTTAGAGGTAACCAAAGCGCAAACGGTTATGGTCATCAAGCGCTCAATGAGCACAGGCTATGCTGGTCTAGATAACAGTCTGTTCTATATGGATAAGACAATGATGATCTTTGGTGATGCTAAGAAAATGGTGGAAGAGATGGTACGCAGTATCAATGGCGGCGGTCATTAATTAGCTATTAGTACTTTTTAATAAGCATTTCTAGTAAAAAAGTCACTCCGGTGGCTTTTTTGCGTTATGGTATAGCGCCATTATTTCACTTATAACATACAGCCAGATATAACACACAGAACAAACGCAAAAAGAGTTCCTTATGAATATGTTAATCCGTTTTTTTATTATGACAAGCTTACTCAAACAACAGCTCAAGCAGCAAGAAAAGAGTGATAATAAAACCCTAGATAGCGAGGCGTTAAGCGCGCCAATTGTTCGCCATTATCGAGTACTACCGCATGATATGGGCTTTCGCGATCACCTACCCAATTATCGGTACTTGTCCTTTATTGAGCTCAATATTACCCGTTGGCTGATGGCTTGTGTCCATCAAAAGGGTATTAAGCCTTTAAACTGGGTCATCGCTATGCAAGAGATGATCTATCTTAAAGAGATTAAGTTTTTGGATAAAATGACGGTCAGTAGTGTACTTGCCGGCTGGGATAACAAGTATATCTACTTTGAAAGCCGCTTTTTTGTCAAAAGCCAACTGATGGGCGTTGGGATGACCAAGTTTGTACTAAAAGATAAGCAAGGCAATAAATGCGAGCCACGTGTGCTAGATATGAATGGTAAGAAACTAAGCGATGTCATTGATAGTTGGAATCAGCACCAAGTCGCGGTTAAGTCGGCCAAGTCAGCATAGATAATGTCAAAAACAGCACGAAAAAAGCGTACTGACAATAACAGGGTAAAACAACTTGGCTATAATCATTTGCTGAATTTTGGTAGGATAGAGCCTATCAAATCGCCAATACTAAGGCGACACTACTATTTCTAAAACGACTAAAAAAAGGTACCGTTATGACGCCACAAAAATTAAAATGGACAGACAGCTTAGATATCGCAATCGAGCTTTATGAAAAATTTCCAGAGACTGATCCGCAGTACATACGCTTTACCGATTTGCATCGCTGGGTGACTGAGCTTGAAGGCTTTGATGATGATCCACAAAAATCAAATGAAGGTATCTTAGAAGCCATTCAAATGAATTGGATCGATGAAGCCGATTAATAAGATTTCTATCATTTAAGTCGTATTACTAATAATAACTCCAATACAAAAATAGAATAGGCAGCATTATGACATCACAAGTTAAAGAGCTATCGACAGCGATAGTTTGTAAAGGCATTAGCGTGCGTACTACTAATAATGCTGAAATTAGTTTTGAGACCGCGAAACTTGGCCGTTTATGGCAAAAGTTTTATCAAAACCATGTCAGTCACCTGGACGAAGGTGAAGATATTTATGGCGTTTTTCATAACTATGAGAGCGAGGATCTAGTCGGTGCTTTTGATGTGGTCGCCAGCTGGAAGGTAAAGAGCGAGCCGGTAGAGGGAGAGGATGGCAATGAGAATGACAACGAAGATAATAGCAAAGACAGTAATGTTTTAAGTCCTGAGAATATTCTTAGCGCCGCTCATGGTAGCGATGTGGTCAGCGTCATAATCCCCGAAGGTAAGTATTTAGTATTCACCGAAGAGGGCAGAATGCCTAACACGGTCATGAATGCATGGGAGAAGGCTTGGGAGTACTTCCATGATCGTGATTGCGAGCATACTCGCACTTATAATGTCGATTTTGAGCATTATATTGGGGGTAATTTAGAATATGGGCAATTGGATCTTTATATTGGTATTGAGTGAGGCTATCATATCAACACTATAAGAAGTCTACTTTACTATAATAGACCTCTTGGATAAGTCATCGCTAGCCCTTGTAACTCCGTCAGTAAAAGTCAATGAACTGGTACTTTTGCAAGAGGTCTAATAATCTGCGCCGCGGCATCAATTAAGCTATCAGATGAGTGATTTTTAAGATGCTTAGGCGTGTAGCTTATGCGCGTATTGTTTAATAGGTAGCTACTCTACGATAGAAGCATTTATTCAGGTAAGTTGGATCAATGAGGCCGACGAAGCATTATTTATGCTTATTGATACAGTCATAAAAAATCCCCAGCTATATTTTTATTATAGCTGGGGATTTTTCCATTAGGAGTAATGTATCAAGGTTATCTATTCAATGCTAGTTAAAAAGCTTTAGTCACGCCAATGGTAAAGGTACGTGGTAGGTTTGGTCTAGCACCGTATGGCGTACGGCTCACAATAACTTGTTTGTCAGCGATGTTTTCAACCTTACCAAAGACCTTAGCATCATAACCGATAGGGTAGTGGGTAATAGCATCAAAAGTGAATAACGAGTCAGTCTCGCTACGCGGCTCATTAGTACGATTGCAGCCCACTGATTCACAAATGCCGCCAGCATATTTGGCAGTCAAGTAAGTATCCCAACCTGAATCCATCTCGATTCCGGCGCGTACACTGGCTTGATTTTTGGGCACTAGCGTTAAGCGATCGCCATCTAAAGTGTCTTTGTAGTCCTCGGCAAGCTCAGCTTGGGTGTAAGTATAAGTGGCATGCAGCGGAATACTGAATCCATCTCCATCAAAGCGAGTGCCAGCCATTAACTCAAGCCCTGCGATCACCGCAGAACCACTCTCTTTTTCGGTACCTGACGTTATGGCATCTGAGCCACTGCCGCAAGGCACGTTTTCTGTGCAGTTTCTGATTACAGAATCAAAGTCACTATAAAACCCAACGGCCTCAATATAATTGTTACCATCAATATAGCGCGTACCGATTTCATAGTTGATACTTTCTTCAGGATCCGTGTTGTCATCTTCGGACACTCCAGCACCTAATGGGCTGAAGCCTTTGTGGACCCCACCTATAAGCTGTACTTCATCATTGAGTTGATAGCTTGCGGATAAACCTGGCAAAAATATAGACTGAGTATTGCTCACGCGTGCTTGATTATCAGTATCAACACCGCGTGTCTCTTCAGTATCAATATACTCGTAACGCATGGCTAGGTTTAGAAGTAAGGGGTCAGTCACTTGCCACTTATCAGTTAGCCAAAGACTAGTTGCGTTGGCTCTTTCTTCGCGGTTATTACTGCCATTAGGGACTTTGGTGCTTTGATAAATTAAATTACCGTCTACCTGATTAAAAATATCGCTTGGCTGATAGCGCTCAACTTTGTCACGGTGATAGCGAGCACCTACATCAATATTGTGATCGCCATAGGCACTTAAAATGTCAGTATTGAAGTTCGTCTGAACACCGGTACTATAATAAGTGCGATCATTGGCTTTTAATTCGATACCTGCTAAATCCTCGGTACCATCTAGCTGCCCTTGGGTGATATTGCCTTCATAAAAATCATTGATTTTGTTATCATTGAGCTTATACCAGTTACGATGGGTTTTATTGTAATAAGCGGTAGTACGTAGCTCGCTATTATTATCCGTGATCCAGTTGTGCGTCAAGTTAAGTCCGGTATGTTCGTCTTGTATGTTATCAAGCGCAGACATCGGGTAGCGTCTGTTAGGATTTTTATTGAAGTCAGCATCTGTTAAACCTAAGTAAGTCTCATCACTAGATCTATCAGAATACTGTGCTTTGGCAAACAAACTATGCGCAGGATTGATCTGATAACGACCCTTTAGGACATAATCTTGATTGTCATAGTCGCCAATGTCTTTACCATCAATTTCTTTAAAGCCTTTGCCTCGTTGTTGCACAGTTTCAATTGAGCCTGCAAAGTCGCCTTCGCGTCCACCAGCATAAGCATGAACATCCACACCGCCACGGTCGTTGATTGAGGTCATCGCTTGACCGCCATTAGTGGCAGGAATAGGGGTTGATAAATAGTTAATAACGCCACCAGTCGTTTGCGGCCCATAACGTAGCAGCGGCGCGCCTTTTAGAATCTCAACACCTGACATACGCAGCGCTGTCGGATGATAGTAGGCGGCAGGGGCAGCATAAGGAGCGGGTGCGATAGGAATACCGTCCTCCATTAAATGCACTTTACTACTACGTCCACCGATACCAGCACGAATACTGATGTTAGGACGTAAGCCCAACCCATCTTCTNCAGAGACGTAAACCCCTGGCACGGTCTTTAAAACTTGGTTAATATCTGTAATGTACTCATTTTCTAACTGTTCGTTATCGACGTAATAACCAGAACCCGTCATCAAGGGCACATTGTCTTTACTACCGATAACAGTAATTTCGTCTAAGGTTACCGAGACTACTGATTCTTCGAGATTACCTTGCTGGGTATCAACGCTTTGCGCATAAACTGCCTGCATGGACAAGGCTAAAGTGGACAATAAAAATATAGTAACAGACTTATAAGGATGAGACATCGCACGGGCTCCAAAACGAAAACATAAAAATTAATGCTGCATTTTTGTAAAAACGAATATTAACAATAATGATTATCGTTTGCAAGCAGTAAGCAACATTTATATATCCTATTTTTAATGGATCTACCCAAATTTTAGTGGTTATCATCTTAAGTGACTGTTAATACAGGTTATTTATTAGGCTACAATAATACTTAAAACAAATAAAGGCAGCGCTAAACATTTAAGCGCTGCCTTTATTGTTGCTGTTTTATTAACGTCATTGATACGGTAGAGCCTAATCAAGCAACAAATTCTTCAAAATTCCCTCATAAATCTGCGCTAACCTGCCCAAATCATCAACTTCAACCTTTTCATCGACCTGGTGAATGGTGGCGTTACGTACGCCTAATTCAACAACCTGCGCACCAGTCGGGGCAATAAAGCGTCCATCGGAGGTTCCGCCAGAAGTAGATAAAGTCGTATCAGTACCTGTCACTGATTTAATCGCGTTTTGACAAGCGGAGACAAGCTTACCTTCTGGCGTTAAAAATGGATTGCCTGATAGTTTCCAACGGATATCGTAGTTGGCTTTACTACCAGCAAAATATTTGTCAAAGATAGCATGAGTTTTTTCTTTGAGTTCTTCCTCAGTCGTTTCAGTCGAAAAACGAAAGTTGAATACAGCTTCTAGCGTTTCAGGAATGACGTTGGTCGCGCCCGTACCACTATTGAGATTAGATATTTGCAAGGAAGTGGCAGGGAAGTAATCATTACCAGTATCCCATTCAGCAGCAGTCAGCTCAGCCAGTGCTGCCATTGCCGCATGAATTGGGTTACTGGCCAAATGCGGGTAGGCGACGTGACCTTGTTTGCCAGTGACCGTCAGCTCTGCGCCTAACGAGCCGCGGCGACCGTTTTTGATAATATCGCCAAGCGTATCGGTACTTGAAGGTTCGCCGACTAGGCAGTAAGTTATTTTTTCATCGCGCGCTTCCAAGGTTTCGATGACTTTCACCGTACCATTGATAGAGGGGCCTTCTTCATCAGAGGTAATCAGCATAGCAATTGATCCGTTATGTTCAGGATGATTAGCAACGAAACGCTCGCTTGCAATGGTAAAAGCCGCGATGCCTGTTTTCATATCCGCCGCACCGCGCGCCCATAGATAGCCATCCGCTATAGTTGGTGTAAAGGGTGGATAGGTCCAATTATTGACACCACCAGTCGGTACGACATCGGTGTGACCGGCGAAGCAAATCACAGGATGAGCCGCGCCGCGCCGTGCCCATAAGTTTTTGACCTCAGCATGTTCACCTGTTTTGTCTCTATCACCGAAGTACATAAACTCACAGTCAAAGCCTGCTTGCTCTAATCGCGCTGACAATATATCTTGACAGCCGTCATCATCTGGCGTNACTGAAGGACGCTCAAGCAGCTCAATGCTCAGATCTAGCGTGGCTTGTTGATGGTTTTGCGCTAAGACGTTTTTGTTATTATTNTCTGACATAAGAAACCTTGTACTAGAATTAATTTTATTAGAATAAACAATTCAACGGATAACTAACCTTCCTCAACAAAAGGCACTAAACCGTCACGGCGCATCCACGTGGCAATAGAATAGCGCTGACGATGGGCGGTTTGCACTTGATGTTGTAGGTCGCTATTGAAGATAATTAAGCGATTGGCAAGCGGCATGACTTCATGATGGACGCCGTGATTATCCACAATTTCAACCGCGCCGCCGTCTATCTCTTCCCAGTCGTCGTTGAGATAAAATACCGCAGATATCACGCGCTCATCACGGCCTGCCGGGTTGTCACTGTGCCACTTATAGCCAAAGCCAGGTGGATAGCAGGCATAATGCGCCTCACTATGACGAATACCAGTAAATAGCGNCCGGTTCAATAGAGCCGATAGCGCATTGATAGCCTGTAGGTAATAAAACCCAGCAAAGAAGTCCTTGGTGATCCAGCGAATGTTATCACCGCGAATATTGCTTACCCGAATGCCAGCGGTAAGCTCAGCTTCACGGTAGTCAATAAAGCCACTTTCCGCCTGCAAGGCAAGCAAGGCTTTATCNGCAAAAACATCATCGAGTACCATCCATCCATCCGCAACCAGTTTATCAAGCGCGCTATCGCTGAGTCTATGCGCCCAGTCGACCTCAAAGTCAGACAGTTGTAAGAGGCGTTGGGTTAAGCCATCAGTNCTTGCGCCTTGTTTATCATCTGGCGTAAGCTGCGGCGGATTATCNATGCCTATAGGCTTATCAACCGCGAGGGGCGTTATCTTAAGATTGCTAGTAATCATTGCCATGTTGTACCGTCACTCTTTACGAATTACTAAAGTGCTATTAGCGCTTATCAACGTTCAATCAACGTCTAATTACCAAAACCCACGTTATCTTTTAGGCTTCCTATGCTACCATAGATGCAATTCTTGTTATTTAAACTTTTGAGACTATGAACTATAAACATGCCTACCACGCGGGTAACTTCGCCGATGTGGTGAAACATATTTTGCTTGTGCAACTGCTCAATCAATTAAGCCAAAAAAACAAACCTTTTTATGCTCTCGATGCTTACGGTGGTCGAGGCCTTTATTCGCTGGCAAGCGAAGAGTCGCGTAAAACAGAGGAAGCCAAAGGCGGTATCCAAGCGTTATTAAAAGCTGAAAACTTAGATATGGAAAAAGCGCCTACTGCCGTCAAAGACTATATGGAAGGCATCAAGCAAGCGCGTTTTACCTATGACAATAAAGTCTATCCAGGTTCGCCTTGGTGGATTGCTCATCATATCGAAAAAACCTCGATTGAAAAGCCAGATAGTAGCGTGCGCGGTGAGGCTTTTGAAGCTAAGGCAAGTGAGTACGATGCACTGAACTATCAGCTGCATAAGCTACCGATTGGTATTCATCATCGCGATGCATTCGAGGGCATTACAGCAGTTGTACCGCCAAAAGAGAAACGCGGCCTGATATTTCTTGATCCGCCTTATGAGCAAGAGCACAAAGACTTCACTCGTCTCATCGATCTACTGGTAGCTGCCTATAACAAATGGCCACAAGGAACTTATGCGCTGTGGTTCCCGATTAAGAATATTGACGCGGTTGAGCTATTCTACAAAAAGCT
>FUFK010044669.1_pt1 | contig 11700 bp, 8 predicted proteins | sample 1021851 | NCBI WGS metagenome assembly FUFK01 (sample SAMEA51879418, study PRJEB19060) | metagenome
TTGCTTTACTTGCAGTTCCTTTAGTCGGTTTCACGGGTGGTGCTATGACAAATTCTGTCATCAAACCAAACGAGGCAGTCGCATCTCCAGCTCTTAAAAAAGGCTCAAGTGCGAAACTTTATGGACGACTCTGGGCTCAGTACAGTAATGAGAAGACTGATGGAAGTAATGCTCAAACTGCAATCTTTGATGATGAAGGTATGGGGCGTATCGGTTTTAAAGGCAAAAGCGCTATTGGAAATGGCTATGCCGTCAACTATAAAGTTGAATGGGCTATAGATATTGGTGATGGCGATGCTGCTGGTCTTAAAGTTAGTAATTCTGAAAAATCAAATCCATTTAGTCTGAAACAAGGTTGGCTGGGAATGTTAACCCCTTATGGTCAATTTAAGTTTGGATCAATGGAGTCACCATATAAATATTTGGCTAAACATGACATTTTGCATGATTCACTTGCACAAATGAGGGATACAAACGGTATCTCAGCAGGTACTATGTCTCACTCTAGTTACTGGAGAGGTTCTGCTTTCTACGAACTTAAATCAGGCAACTTAAGATTTGCTGTCATTAAAGGTATGACTGCTCATGATGGCGATGCAAAAGTCAATTCTAAAGGTGACATCGGATATGGTGTCGAATACAAAAACTTTTTAATTAAAGGTTTTGATGTTGTGCATGCCTATAATCATGATGAATCAGCTGATGAAATGAACAGAAAATATACACTTACTTACAATACCAAACTTGGTGATAACAAGGTAAAAGTATGGTACATGCATGAAGATGTTGAACTTGATACAAGTATGTTCAAGACAACCGGTAATGGTGAAGTCGATTGGTATGGAATAACTTATAAGACCGGACCAATGACCTTGATGTATACAATATCTGAATCTGATCATGACACAATTGCTAATGCAGGCGGTGATGCATACAGTTTAGGTATGCAGTACAAACTGTCTAAAACTAGTAGACTTTATGCGGGTCTTTCTGATTACGATGGAGAATCTGCAGCAGGTGATACAGACTACCGTACATATATACTTGGTCTAAGACATGACTTCTAATCCTTAATGGATGGGTGGTAGCTAGCTCCCTATTAATTTGACGTTAACAATCAATTAATTTTCTCAGCTAGCTACTACCAGAATTGATTCTCATATATATATAACCCCGAGGGACAGGTTAACAACCTAGTCCCTTTTGTGGTATCTTATAGGCAGGAATATGTAATAAATCAACTAAACAAGAGAGGTCAGTTAAAATGCCTGCAGAAAGCATTCACAAAGATAATACTGTCACTCTCGATCAACTCTCAGAAGTTCTTGATAGCGGTGCTGTCATCCAAGCTAAAAATTTATTAAATTCTCTCTATCCATCTGAGATTGCAGATGTAATTGAAAGTACGCCAAGAAACAGAAGAGATCTTCTGTGGACATTAGTAAGTGACGAAAATAAAGGTGAGACTCTTGCTGAGCTCAATGATGAAGTAAGAGAGTATCTTATTGATGAACTTATCGATAGAGATGGAACAGAAGGGCTTGTCAAAATAGCTGAGAAATTAGATACCGATGATTTGGCAGATATCATTCAATCACTTCCTGATCACTTAACAAGAAAAGCATTAAAAAGTTTAACTAAGCAAAATCAAGAAAGGCTTGAAAAAGTATTGTCCTTTGAAGATGGCACAGCAGGCGGGCTAATGAATACTGATACAATTACAATTAGAAGTAATGTCACAGTTGATGTCCTTCTCCACTATCTAAGACGTATGAAAAGCTTGCCAGATCAAACTGATAAAATTTTTGTGACTGACAGAATTAATATGTATCATGGTTTTGTGTCTCTAAAAGATGTTCTCGTGGCCGACCCATCAAAATATGTTTTTCAAATCATGCAAAAGGATGATGATCCAATAGATCCAGATCTTGGAGAACATGAAGTATCGAGAAGATTTGAAAATGCCGATCTTGTGTCAGCAGCCGTAGTAGATAGTCAAGGGTTCTTACTTGGTAGGATCACAGTCGATGATGTTGTTGATGTCATCAGAGAAGAGGTTGATGAAAGTGTATTGAATATGGCAGGTCTAAAAAAAGACGATGATATATTTGCACCAGTCATACAAAGTACTAAAAGACGTACACTTTGGCTCGGTGCTAATTTTTTAACAGCACTACTTGCAGCTGCAGCGATTGGAATTTTTGAAGCAACGATTGAGAAAGTCGTAGCACTAGCGATATTGATGCCAATTGTTGCTAGCATGGGAGGTATAGCTGGAAGTCAAAGTCTTGCACTCGTTATCAGGGCACAAGCACTTGATCAAATAGGTTCATCTAACTCAAAACTTTTAATCCTTAAAGAATCTGCAATCGGATTACTGAATGGAATAATTTGGTCTGGCGTTATTGCAGCCATTGTCTATTTTTGGTTTGACAGTGTCTTCCTTGGAGGTGTAATTGCAGCNGCTATTATGATCAATCTTATCATTGGCGCTATCAGCGGGGTNAGTCTTCCACTTATTTTAGAGAAACTAGATATCGATCCTGCCCTCGCTGGAGGTGTGATCTTGACAACTATTACAGATGTTGTCGGGTTCGTATCTTTACTGGGAATTGCAACTTTTCTTATGTAAGCATTAGTATATTTCAATAATCTTATATACAAGTGAATTCAACAAATTCACAAGTTATCCACAACCAAATCACAGACTTAAACACAACATATAGTGTTTTTATTGTTATTAAACCACNACATTTGGTGATATAATTGTGTCATAGCTCTCACACCAGAGAAAAATTATGTCAAAAAAAGTAGAAGAACTTAATATAGAAACGCCTTTAAACGCCACAGTAGCTGATGAACCGTTGCATGTTGAGCCAGTGCCAGGCAGATATAGAGTGATGAGAAGAAATGGAAAGGTTACAGCTTACGATCCGCATAAGATTGTTGTAGCTATGACCAAGGCTTTCTTAAGTGTCGAAGGCAGCAGTGCTGCTGCATCATCCAGAATTCACAATGAAGTTGAAAATCTTACTGATAAAGTCGATCAAACCATAAGAAGAAGATTTCCAAACGGAGGTGTTGTCCATATCGAAGATATACAAGATCAAGTTGAGTTGGCAATTATGCGCGCTGGCTACCAAGATGTTGCAAGGGCATACGTTATATATAGAGAAGACAGAGCAAAAGCAAGAAAGCTTGGCGTTGAACAAACAGATGACANGCCGATATCGAAAAATATGATACTCGATGATGGCTCATCAACACCAATCGATTTTACCAAACTAAGAAATCTCATTTCTGAGAGCTGTTTAGATATTAAAGATGTCTCGGAAGAATTAATTTTTGAGACAATAGATAAAAATATTTATGATGGGATAAAAAAATCTGATCTCTCTGACTCTATTTTAATTTCTGTACGACCACTCATTGAAAAAGATCCTAACTATTCTTATGTCCTCGCAAGATTATTATCCAATTCTATGGCGGAAGAGGCTTATGGATTTCTTGGGCTTGACATAAATGATCTAAGTATGAATGCAATGAATAAATCATANTCTGAATATTTTACTAGTTATATTAAAAAAGGNGTTGAACTCAAGCATCTCGATCCTGAATTACTNAATTATGATATCGAGCTACTGGCAAAGAATATTGACCTAACAAGAGATATGCAGTTTACCTATCTTGGGCTNCAAACACTTTATGACAGATACTTCATTCATCATAACGAAACAAGATTTGAATTGTCTCAGGCTTTCTTTATGAGAGTAGCAATGGGTCTAGCAATCAATGAAGATGACCGTGAAGCAAGAACAATCGAATTTTATAAATTATTGTCCTCGTTTGATTTTATGTCTAGTACTCCTACGTTGTTTAACTCAGCTACACTGAAACCTCAATTGTCATCATGCTATCTTTCTACTATCCCCGATGATCTACGAGGAATATTTGAAGGAATAAGCGACGATGCTATGCTTTCAAAGTTTGCAGGNGGTTTAGGAAANGACTGGTCACAGGTGAGGGCNCTTGGTTCTTACATCGAAGGNACNAACGGNAAAAGTCAGGGAGTCATTCCATTTCTCAAAGTTGCTAATGACACTGCTGTAGCTGTCAATCAAGGNGGCAAAAGAAAAGGTGCGATGTGCGCTTATTTAGAAACTTGGCACTTAGACATAGAACAGTTTCTAGAGCTTAGAAAAAATACAGGTGATGAGAGAAGAAGAACTCATGACATGAACACTGCTAATTGGATTCCAGATCTATTTATGAAACGTGTTCACGCTAATGAAGAATGGACCCTGTTTTCACCTTCAGATACACCTGATTTACATGATTTGTACGGACTAGAATTTGAGGAAAAATATACCGAATATGAAGATTTAGCTAAAACTGGTGGCATAAAAAACTTTAAAACTGTTAATGCAGTAGATATATGGAGAAAAATCTTGAGCATGCTCTTTGAGACAGGGCACCCATGGATTACATTCAAAGACCCATGCAATATTAGATCGCCACAACAGCACAAAGGCGTAGTTCATTCCTCTAATCTGTGTACTGAGATAACACTCAATACATCTAAAGANGANATAGCAGTATGCAATTTAGGNTCTGTTAATTTAGCCGCTCACATCACTGACGATGGAAAAATAAATACTAAAAAATTAAAGACAACAATCTCTACTGCAATGAGAATGCTTGATAATGTTATTGAATATAATTATTACAGTGTTGATAAAGCAAAAAACTCAAACCTGAAGCACCGACCAGTTGGCATGGGCATTATGGGATTCCAAGATGCTCTTTATAAAATTCGTGTTCCATATGAATCCGAAGAGGCAGTTGATTTTGCTGATAAGAGTATGGAGTACGTTAGTTACTTTGCAATCGAAGCATCAATGGAACTTGCAAAAGAGCGAGGTGCATATGAATCATTTGATGGTTCATTATGGAGCCAGGGAATACTGCCGATAGATAGTCTTAAGAAACTCAAGAAGATTCGTGGTAAATATTTAGATGTTAATTTAGATGAAAGTCTTAAATGGGATGAACTAAGAGACAAAATAAAAGCCAATGGCATGAGAAATTCTAATACACTTGCCATAGCTCCTACTGCAACTATCTCAAATATTTGTGGTGTCTCACAATCGATAGAGCCAACTTATCAAAACTTATATGTTAAATCTAATCTATCGGGAGAATTTACTGTGATCAATCCTTACTTAATTAATGATTTGAAATCACGTGATTTATGGGATGAAGTTATGATAAAAGATCTGAAATATTTTGATGGACAACTACAGCCTATCAACCGAGTTCCAGACGATTTAAAAGCTATCTATTCAACATGCTTTGAGATAGATACTAGATGGTTGGTTGAAGCAGCCGCTCGAAGACAAAAGTGGATCGATCAATCACAATCACTAAATTTATATATACCTGATTCTGATGGTAAAAAACTTGATAGCGCATATAAGCTTGCTTGGATAAGAGGGCTTAAAACTACATATTACCTACGCTCGTTGGGTGCGACTCATGTAGAGAAAAGCACGTCAGATACTAGCGGCTCAAACTTAAATGCTGTTAAGTCAAATGATGATGAAGTTAAACAGTGTCTAATAGATGATCCAGATTGTGAGGCATGTCAATAATGAATATATATATACCAGATTTTGTAATCTATTTAATTGCAGTTACTGCGACCATATTGGTGATTATGAAACTTAAACAATATGAAAACGAAAGAATTGAAGCTTTAAGAGAAGCTGAGAAAAATTAAAAGGAGATAATTATGTATAACTGGGACGACCCAATAAATGACGCACTAAGTAAACCAGACATAGTGCCAGAGAAAAAAGTGCATGAAGCACAAAATATAGAATCAATCAGTAATGACCACACAGCTGATTCAAATGTTGACCATATGCCTGAGCCTAAATCAACAGGAGTTGGTTCAACAGGAATGGAAAACATCGAACATGGTGCTAAGCGAATACAAGTTGATGATAAGGCGATTATTAATTGTCGAGCTGACTTAAATCAACTCGTACCCTTTAAGTATAAGTGGGCATGGCAAAAATATTTAGACGGCTCAGCGAATCACTGGATGCCTGAGGAGATACCTATGCATGATGACATCAAATGNTGGAACGATCCTCAAGCGCTTAGACCAGAAGAAAGAGAAATGGTTGAGAGAAACCTTGGATTCTTCTCAACAGCTGACTCTTTGGTTGCAAATAATCTAGTCTTAGCAGTTTACAAACATATAACCAATCCTGAGTGTAGACAATATTTATTGAGACAAGCATTCGAAGAGGCAATACATACACACGCGTATCAATACTGTGTTCAATCATTAGGATTAGATGAAGCAAGGATATTTAACATGTATCGAGAGCTTCCAGCAGTTGCAACTAAAGCAGAGTGGGCTCTTCCATTTACTCAGAGTCTTGGTGACCCTACATTTAAGACAGGGACACATAAAGATAATCAGAGACTCTTAAGAGACTTAATTGCTTTTTATGTCGTCTTCGAAGGCATCTTCTTCTATGTAGGATTCACACAGATCTTGTCGCTTGGAAGGAGAAATAAATTAACAGGTGTGTCGCAACAGTTTCAATATATTTTAAGAGACGAGTCTATGCATATGAACTTTGGAATTGATGTAATTAATCAGATCAAAAACGAAAATCCAACCTTATGGACTGAGGAGTTTCAACAAGAAATGATTAATCTGATCACCAAAGGAGTTGAGCTGGAGACTCAATACGGTCGAGATACTATGCCAAAACCTATGNTAGGGATGGACGCTCAAAAGTTTGAGGAATATATCAAGTTCATTGCAAACAGAAGGTTTGAGAGTATTGGGCTGCCTCATCAATATCCAGGCGCAACAAATCCTTTCGAATGGATGTCTGAAATGATGGACTTAAATAAAGAGAAAAATTTCTTTGAGACACGTGTTACTGAGTATAAAACCGGTGGTCAACTCAAGTTCTAGGCTCTCCCCTCGTACTCCTTGACTTTACTAGCTGTTTTCTGCTGACAGCTAGTAAGGCATGGAAGATTATGATAAAAACAATCGTTGAGAGTAGCAGATTAATACCGAACAATAATCCTCGACTGTAAGTCTCAGCCATGAGACTAATGGTATACACACTATTATATGCTAAGTAGTGACCGAAGTTAGTGACAACAAAAAATATTACGTTAGCTTGCAGCCCATACAACATACTTTTGGTTAGTGAGTATATTACTTCGTTCCTATAGATAACACTAACTATAATGAAGTAAGACAGATAGATTGATAAATTAGATACATGTAAGCCATAGACTAAATCAGAGAAAAGTTGTGCGGCAAAGATCATCAACAACAATCTATACTTGTTATGAATAAAATACGATCCGATTATAATCACTGCTAAGAAAGGCGATATGTTTATGAAAGTGCTTGATAATTTACTCACGATGAGAAGTAAGAATATCGATAATTCAGTAAAGATAGTTCTATTCATTTAGATGCCATTCTATCAATAATCTAACGTATATGTAACAAAGAGTGATCTATCTAAAGTATGATAACCATGAGCAGTTCTGTAAGGTCTATCGAAAATATTCTTCATGCTTAAAGAGATTGTACCTGTATCAAGTNGTGTCCTATAGTTTACATTGGCTATATAGTATGANCCTAAATTTAGATCTGCAAATGCTGATGCTTTTCTGGTACCTTCAGCNAANATATTAAATCTTAGAGAACTATTTGGTTTAAAATTATAAATTAGATCTGCATTCAGCTTNTGCTTGCTTCNTTTTGTTAAGGGTTGATTATTTTTNGTATCTTCTGGATTCATATATGTGTAACCNATGTCATATATGAAAGGACGTATGTTTGATTGNACTCTCATTTCTAANCCCGTTATCAATGCATCAGATAGATATATCTGGGAATTAATGTCCGCCTCAATTAGATTTTTCAATCTCGTTTTAAAAGCCGTTCCTCTGATAAATGTATTCTCATTTACATATCTTTTGACTCCAAATTCATAAGAAAACGACTCTTCAGGTTTATGTGTTGCATCACCAGATCCATCAGTCGCATAAAGGTCTGTTGCATCTGCTGGTCTATAGGATTTGGTAATATTAAATGAATATACATTATTATCTGAAAGTAAAGATACTCCAAAGTTCCCAGAAGTAAAATGTCCAGCTTGTGAGTGATCTGTATGTCTTGCCCCGAAGCTCAATCGATATGATGGGTATGACATTTCATTCTGATAAAAATATTCTTTATTATTATGTTGTGCAGTGAATCGACTTTCATAGGCTGTTCCACCATATACAAGTTCACTCATATGCTCTTTTGTATAAATAAGTCCAATTTTTTGTACAACATTACTCCCTACATTTGTGTAGGAAAAATCATAAATATCCCTGAGAGTATCCGTGAAGTCGTTTGAACCTACTTTTTTTTGGATAATCCTATTTTGAGAACCTATAATTTTTATTTCAAAAATGTCTTCATTAATAAATTTCTTAAGGCCAAAGTTGTAAAAGTAATCATCATGATCCTGATTCTCATTAGTACCAAAGCTGTCGTATTGAGTATTTCCATTCGAGTTGTATAGCTTTGTAGAAAAAACATAATCATTTATCTCCTTGCTCAAACCGATACTTATGTTGTCTGTATTATATGCATGCCTTTTANTAGAATAACGACCCGCAGTCTTAGATTTCGATTCTTTTCTGTTAGCATTAATATTCATCTTGAATCCATTTAGATTATAATTTTGACTCAACGATGTAGTATTGGTCGACCATGATCCAGTCGATATTTTTATTGAATTTGAATTCTCTTTAGTCTTTATGTTGATAATACCACCAATAGTTCTAGCTCCATGAAGCGCTGATGATGATCCTTTTATAATTTCTATCCTGTCAATGGAGTCAATTGAAATGTTTTGTATTGGTGCTAGAGCAAGTGTACCTGGATTTAGCTCAACACCATCAAGTATAATCTTTGTATGATTACTCTCAGTGCCTCTTGTAAAAATAGATGTTAATTGTCCAATTCCTCCGTTAGAAGTTATATTTATAGAGCTTATAGAGCTCAATAATTCTTGCATGTCAGCGAAGCCTCTCGTTTCGATATCTGAGCTAGTGAACACTTCCATAGATGCAGGCGAAGTATGGATATCTATTGGTGAGATTGAATTGCCTACTACAATTGGGTTTAATGTTTCACTTGCCTGTGTGAGACTGAAAAATGTAAATAGGACGTTTAATAAAATAATTTTTCTAAAGTTCATAATATATCCTCATCTAGATTAAAAAATTTAGGGCAACAGCGTCATCCTAAAGCTATATATTCATTACCCAAAGCGCATGGAATATAAATGCACAACGTACTTCATATTTTGAATAGGTCATTATTACTGAAATAAGATACGACAATGCATCTGCTAAAAAACAGTAAAGCGTTTAAGTAAAAGTTTATATGACTATATGATCAAGATTTCTTTCATAGCACCACCGCTAAAGTAGGTCTCACCNCGTTGGCATTCGGACTGTTGTTCACCGTTGCGGGGGCAGTGTCAGATTATGTATTCACTGACTTTCCCAACCTCGTGAGAGTTAGTTTTTTACTCCAATACCTCTATTTAAAAGGTATATAGCTAAAGAATACATGAAAAAGATTAATATGAACATCATTACTATNGCATTAAATGTATTCATTTCTTCTATACCAATAAATGCATACCTAAATGCGCTTACCATATAAGCTATAGGATTAAACAATGATACTGTTTGCCAAGCTTCAGGAAGGTTATATATTGAGTAGAAGGTTCCACCTAGATATGTAAGCGGAGTTAAAACAAACGTTGGAATAATATTTATATCATCAAAACTTTTTGCATAAACAGCATTAATAAATCCAAGGATGGAAAATAAAAAACTAACAAGAAGTGTTAGAAAAATAGCAAGATATACATTATGTATTGGTATATTTGTGAAACTTAGTGAGACTAGATATACNGCGAAGCCCACTACAAAAGCTCTTGATACACCACCCAATACATACCCGATCAAAATTACGTGACTTGAAAGTGGGGATACAAATAATTCCTCAACACTTTTTTGAAACCTACCACTATAAAAAGAACCAACGACGTTCATGTATGAATTTGAAATGATAGGCATTATGATTAAACCTGGCAGTATGAATTGTATATAAGGCAGCCCACTGATATCCCCCAAACGTGATCCAATGAAATTCCCAAAAATAGTTATGTATAAAAAAATTGTAATTACTGATGGTAAGATAGTCTGTATCCAAATACGTGACCATCGAAAGAATTCTTTTCTGAAGATCGTTGTCAGTTGTGTTATGTATAGCTGTTTTATCATTCTTGAGTAAGCTCCATAAATAGTTCCTCTAGTTTATTTCGTTTACTTAGTATTTCAATTACATTTATTTTGTTGTTATTAAATGAATTAATTATTTCCGAAATTGAAACTTTATTATCTACAGTCAATTCATATGAATTATTATCTATACTTATAATATTGTCACCAAATGCATTTATATCACTAATAGTTGAATCTGTTCGTATGATATAGGTATGCTTTCTCTTTGAAGCGATTATATCTCTCATTGGTGAGTTCTGAACAATTTCTCCTTTATGAACGATTGATAAATTTTTACATAAACGCTCTGCCTCTTCTAGATAATGAGTTGTTAATATAATTGTGACACCATCATTATTTATTTTTTTGAAAAAGTCCCACATTGTAAGTCTCAGTTCCGTATCAACTCCTGCAGTAGGCTCATCTAGAATTAGAAGTTTGGGACTATGTATTAAAGCTCTGGCTATAAGTAGTCTTCTTTTCATCCCGCCAGATAATTCTCTCGGTGTACACTCTCTCTTATGCCATATACCAAGGTCTTCAAAAAGCTCTTGAGTTTTATTCATAGATTGTTTTTTTGTTAAACCGAAATATCCACCAATATTAATCATTGTCTCTTGAATTGGAATAAACTGATTAAGATTATACTCTTGTGGGACAACCCCAATCATTTTTTTTGTTGCTTCAGGAAATTGACGAATGTCTTTTCCATATACTTTTACTGTACCTGATGTGATGTTGACTAGTGTTGTAATAATTCCTATAACTGTAGACTTACCAGCCCCATTTGGACCAAGGAATGCAAATAAATCTCCGTCCTCGACATTGAGATTTATGTCTTTTAGTGCCTTTACACCATTCCTATAAGTTTTATTAAGTTGTTCAATTTCTAGAGCATATTTGGTCATCTCTTTACATCCATGTATTTTGCATATTTTAAAATTATCATATATACTTCCTCAAAACTTATCGAGTTATAGCGAATATATAGGGGTATATCAAGTCAAATTATAATAGATTATGAGTCACACATCATATAAAAGCGCAAAAACAAGATTACAAAGAAGCGAATTGGCCGTACCTGGTTCCTCACCAAAAATGTTTGAAAAAGCTCTGAATTCAGACGCGGATTATATTTTTCTAGACTTAGAGGATGCCGTATCTCCTAACGATAAAGTAACTGCTAGGGAAAATGTAATAAACGCTCTCAAGGATTTAGATTGGCGAGGTCACGGTAAAACTATTTCTGTTCGAATTAATGGCCTGGATACGCATTACATGTATCGAGATGTAGTT
>FUFK010049210.1_pt1 | contig 11694 bp, 17 predicted proteins | sample 1021851 | NCBI WGS metagenome assembly FUFK01 (sample SAMEA51879418, study PRJEB19060) | metagenome
ATTATATCCATCAAACCAATCTAAACTTTCTAAAACTCTAGGATCTAATATTTCATCAGCATCACTTGTGATAATAATATCTTCTGGTCTAGGATTACCTTTTTCAATACCAAACATACTATTATTTCTATTATATACTGCTCTCTGAAAACGAATAGGAACATCTATCAATGGTGTTCCGTTTGGATCATTCTCTTTGTATGCTGCATGAAACTTTGTCTTCTCCAACATATGACTAAAATCATTTGGAATCTCTTCTGTTACATGATGAATTATTTTATCATTGAACTTACCAAATCTATCTTTGTTCTCTGCATAGTAAAGTGGTTTCTCATTACCACTTACAGTGAATGGTGATTCTGTTACAACAAAATAATCAACAACATCATTTANAATGTTGAGTCGCATCTCTAACANATCTAATTCNTTAAAGAATATTATTGAATCAAATACTTTCATTTNATAACTCCAAACATTACTTTAGGATTCTCATCNACACCATGCTCTGCATNNTATTCTATNTCATGTGTATCAGCCATTATATCAATGAATTCATTATATGACATATTACCATGATCTGCNTGNAAATTATTGTGCATNATATAAAANTTGTTACTCTTCTTGACAAACTTTTCAATATACATCATCTGTGTTTCTCTGTCACATTCTGACAATGCATAGTTACTAATTANAAGATCAAAGTTCTCATCTATTTCATCTATCTCTTCTGCTCTATGTGATAGAGTTGGAAGATCAAAATGTGAAAGATANTTTCTTGATAATAAATTACATTCCTCTAAATCTAGTAAAAGATATTGATCAAATTTTACAAATGANCTCATCACTTTACAGAGGCCACCATACCCACCACCTATCTCTACAATAGAATCAAATGATGTTCCAAACTTGTTTACAATATCAGATGTATTTTTAATATATCTAATTGTAGTAGGAGATATTTCTCCAATTGATGGATACTCATGAGTATTTGGTTTACCCATCGNATCATTTTGTTTTATCTCTTGAAGTTTATCAAGATAATCAATATCAATTTCTTTTAGATATTCTTTTCCTTCCTCATAACTTACATGTTCTAATACATGTGTATANGCAGGATGACTCTTAAATCTTTTAAAAAATTCATTTGATTTTGCAGCATATTGACATACATCTAAGTATGGATTTGCAGCCTCATCTTGTAACATCCAAGTCATTGTGATACCACCTCCCAAGAATCTAAACCAATACGAGTTCTATATGGTTTCCATATATCCTCAGAAACGATTGCAGGATCTATCCACCAATCTTCATAAGGATTACCTTCACACTTTACGTTCTTTGATACAAGTTGATATCCATGTGATTCTAATATTTCTATCTGTTCATCTTGTATGTCTGCTCCAACACTATACACATCAGTTTCATATGTTATCACAGAGAATCTGTAATCATCTAGAGGTAAAACTTTNAATGCATTAAGTGTTCCCTCTGCAGGATCAATATCTAATTGTAGATAATCTATTTGCTTTGGATAATTACGTTTCTCAAAAAGAGATTTGTAATCGTATGTNGTAGCATCAGCACAGATACATTTATTTTTTCTAACCTCATTNAAGTTGGTAACTTTATCATNATCAAGCTCNAAAGAAACACCTGACCAATCAAACNCACTCTCNANTAAGTATGNGTTGTTAATAACCTTTGGTTTATCTGCACCTATCTCTACATAGACACCATTCTTTTTACCATTGAGCATTGACAATACAAATATATCTTGCATTGATTGCGACCAATTATTTTCTATACTCTCAGCACCANTGAATTTGGTCTTGAGACTTTCATAATNTTTTCTAAAGTAACGAGGGCAATTAGGCCAATCAGATTGCATAATTAATTCTTCCAATAATCGTAGATACCTTCAGTAATTTCATACTCCATATCTTTGACTTTTCTGTTGGGTTGTTTCATTGCCCAAACAAACATAGTTTCTATTAACTCTTCTAGTTTAGTATCATCTTCAAATTTTAGCAAGGTCTTTGCTTTCGTATGGTCACAATATGCATGCTTTACTTCATGTCTAGGAGGGCCATGNTCTATCGGAACATCATATCCATACTTCTTACCAATACTNTGAACTGTTTCTGCAACTTGATTCAATGTAAAGAATTTATCNGCACCAATATTAAATGTNTCTCCATCAAAATCATCTAATAATAAATCAAATGGTCTCATNTAATATCTGATATCAGAAAACGCACGAGTCTGCTCTCCATCACCATAAACAAGNATGGGNNNGCCGTTCANAGTCTTGCGAATAAAGATACCAATTACATTACGATATCTATCCCAAATATTTTGATATGTTCCTAAAACATTATGTGGTCTAATAATATTATATCTCAATCCAAACTGTGTTGCTGCCATCTTTAGATCACATTCTACAGCATACTTTGCCATACCATATGGATCTATAGGTTGTGGTTGTTTATCCTCTGTGAATGGTGTCTCCTGACCACCATANACTGCCATAGATGATGTGAATATCATCTTAGTTTTATATTTGATACAAGGATTAATTAAGTTAGCAGAACATAAAAGATTNTTTCTATANTTNAAGTTACGAATGAAAGGTGATAAACCTTCAGCAGCNTANGCNGCAAAATGATACAGAACATCTGGATTATGTTCCTCAAATAATTCTTCTACTTTCTTTCTTCTTTCTAAATTTAATTTTACAAACTTAAAGTTATCTCCTTTCGCAACAAATGCTTTGTATCCACCAGAAAGATTGTCAATACCAATGACATCATGGCCATTTGCAATCAAATGTCGAGTNTANTTTGCACCTAATAATCCAGCACATCCAGTGACGAATATCTTCATCTATAATCTAGAATAAATTTACGTTGTTCTTCAGTATTNNTCCAACTGCATGGAAAGACAGGAAGATAATTTTCCAATTTCATTTCATGAATTTCAACATCCGTAGTATACATCATAGTATAGTTAAGATGTTCTGTCAATAATAAATCTGTAGTATATAGGTTCTTAATNTGAGTCGAACATAGAGCTGCTGCCATTGCAAAAGTTCCTACACCAGAGAGTGCTACATTCTTTGCACTCATCAATGTTGCAAAGTCATCTGCTACTGTAGAAGATTGAATCTTNACCTTATCAATCTTCATAAGTTCGTGAACTATAGGATTATTTCTATCTGGTTCTGTNATTAAAATACACTTATCAAATGAGTCAATAAGATTAAGATAAAAGATAAGTGGATTTGGAATATAATTTGTTGGAGGATTAAAGACACGATGATAATTATCACCACTACGAAGATGCATTACAATNGTATCTTCACCTATNGGATCTTTCTTTGGTAATTTTAAATTAGGTGCAATACGTTTNCACACACGACGCATATTACGATANATNTGTTCTACACCAACACCTATTTCATTACTACCNTCATANCATCCATGTTCACAATGTACTAATGCTTCCCATGCATAAAATCTACCTGATTGGTTTACATTATTAGATCCAAAATTTACTGTAAATTTAGATATTATATCATGATCAAGTGTTTGATTAAAATCAGTATTATATTTCTCAGCAGCTATAATGCAATTTGCAACCTGCTGTATATTATTTCCTAAACGACCCGACCAATGGGAAACAGAAAAACTCATGGTGTAATAATTAATTCATTCTCTATGTTAGGGATGTCTTGATTCCAATCTATAAACTTAGGATTATCTTTATTAAAGTGCATATCATTCAATTCATTACGAATATCAAATACCTCTTTCCAATCTATATTACTTTTAAATTTTTCTAGTGCTTCTAGATTTTTTACTTTTATGAAAGTCATACCATAACTACCAGGAAAATGATTGAGTAAAATATCTTCATTTTCATACTCTGTTAACTCCATAACATTCTTAGGTAGATCAAAGAAATCTGTAATAGCAACATCAACTCTTTTCCATTCTACACCACCTATAATATCACCACCAACTCTTTCCCAGTGTGAATCATGAAAAACAAAATATCCATTTTTATTTAAATGATTTGACCAGAAATATAACTCTGCAAGAACTTGCTCTCTTGTGTGAATAGTATCTACAAAAATAATATCAAACGGATCTTCATCCCAGTTCTTACCAAGTGTTACACTATCTGCTTGATAACAAGTATAGTTCTCACTTACAAATCTACGACCATTCTTAAAGAAACCATCATAATCTAAATCACATCCACAAACTTGATTATTTCTCTCATCAGATTCAATAGACATAATTGCAGATGATGCACCAAGACGAACACCAAGATCTATAAATCTTTTGTTTCGCATTGTTCTTACAAGGTCAGCAAGTCTCCATGCATTGTCACCTAAGTCACAATGAGGTTCTTGGATAAAATTTCGGAGTGGAGTTAAGTTAGTCATAGTCTTTTTTCATTGCCTCATAGATTTTTTCAATACCATCTTCTATAGATGTCTTTGCTTTCCACCACTTTCTAATAAATGGGTTTGCTTCATTACGAGCATCTTTCTGCACCTCATCCTTCTTTTCTGCTTTCTCAACCCAGACAATCTTGCCATTGGCTTTGAATATGCCTTGTATGATTTTCGCAATTTCCAGTATAGTTGTAGAGCAAAAAGAAGTAATATGAAGCTCACTATCAGAAGTGAACTGATCATACTCCAACATAAGTCGCTCAAGTGCTTCGCAACAGTCTTCAGCATATAAAAACTCCCTTTGCTCCGTTCCATCTGTCATCATATCTATAACACCAGTTTCAAAACCTTTACGGATGAAATCAGTGATGACATGTGCTTTGTCATGNTCTNTTTCNATACCATATACATTCCAGAACTTGACGATCAATCCATTTAAAGATCTGGTATATAATTCACCAACTCTTTTCATTACACCATAAGGTGAGTAAGACATGCTACTCATCTGAGATGATGCGAATATAAATGGTTTTCCATGTTCAGCAAGATGCTCAAATGCACCTGCTAACATTCTAGCATTGTTGTCAATAAACTTAAATGTATGCTGATANTTTTTAAGATATCTTGAACCACCTACATCAAATGCAAGGAAGAATACAAAGTCAGAATCTTTTATTGCATGACGTAATTGATAGTTTGGAATCTTAGTCATGTCATGATCCATACTGTAGTTCTTATCGAACTCTGTAACTTCATGACCTTTGTTACGGAGATACTCCGTTAGGTATGCTCCTATCTGACCACTGGAGCCTAATATAGTAACTNTCATTATCCTGCTGCCATTACCTCTGCTGANTCATATGGATTANAGTCTGNATCATCATATGGTGGAACACCATANAACTCTTTAGATATNTGATATGATATCCAACCATANGTTTTCTTGATACCTTCTTCTAAAGTTTGTTCATAATCCCATCCAAGTTTTTCACGAATGAGATCATTGTTTGAATTACGACCACGAACTCCTAGAGGGCCATCAATATGATTCTTTTTAATTTTCTTGTTTGCAACCTTTGCAGCNATATCAACTAACTCNTTNATNGTNACCATCTCTTCTGATCCGATGTTGACGGGGCCGATGAANTCGGAATCCATGAGTCGTCTGGTTGCCTCAATACACTCNTCGATGTAGAGGAAGGATCGCGTTTGATTACCATCTCCCCAGACTTCGATGGTATCATCAGAACTTGCGTACGCCACTTTTCTACAGATTGCTGCGGGAGCCTTTTCTCTTCCACCTTTCCAAGTTCCTTCTGGCCCGAAAATATTATGGTATCGAGCAATGCGTACAGGCATATTATGATTACGGTGATAAGAAAGGTAGAGACGCTCGGAGAATAGTTTCTCCCATCCATATTCNGAGTCTGGGTTGGCGGGGTATGCTGATGATTCACGGCAATCTGGGTTGTTAGGGTCTAGTTGATTATGTTCTGGATACATACATGCTGATCCAGAGTAAAATATTTTTGTCTTCCAATCTANTTTTGGTCTATTACATTCACTCCATCCTTTCTCACCTGTGAATGTCTCATTTAATTTTCTTTGTTCTTCTAAAACATTTAAGTTGATTGATACAGAGTTGTGCATGATGTCTGCATCATTCTCTCCTGTAAATACAAATCCTGCACCACCCATATCAGCAGCAAACTGATAGATCTCATCAAATGGTTCTATCAATCTATATGGAACTTCATGAAAAAAGTTACCTTGATATCCTTTAAACTGAATGACACGACGAACAAAATCTACATCACGCAAGTCACCTTGGATAAACTCATTTGCTTCAGTTTGTGCATACTCTGGATATTTTAGATCCACACCTCTTACCCAATATCCCTCACTTCTTAATCTCTTAACCATGTGACTTCCAATGAAACCACCTGCACCTAAAACTAATGCTGTTCTTTTGTATTGACTCATGNGATTATGATTNTAATATCAATGTATTTATTATAATAAAAAAAGAGGTTGTAGTCAACCTCTGTTATGTGCGTATGCTGCGACCTCTGGATCNGGGTCTANCCATTTTGTATACTCAAAATCTTCCATGGCATAGTCGAGTTGAGTGCTGTTGTCTAAGAGATACATATCTCTATATCTCTGTGAGTATTCATTAAACTTTTGTATTCTGTAATCAGGAAATCCATTTTCAAGAGTGCCACATTCAACATAACGATAGGGATAACGTTCCAGAATTACGTTCATAGTTCCTCCTTTAGATCTTCTGCTATGCATTGTATAATTATATTATAATCATAGTCAGGGTCTTCGTCAGTAAGTGTTGCTAAACCCTGACTAACGTAGAATCTTTCTAACTTTTTGTAAAGTTTTGGATGTTTGTGGTCAAGAAAAATTTCTCTATTTACAGCAGCTTGAAGTGTGCTGATATCTTTACGGAATTTAGAAGCAAGTGCCATTGCTTTGGATATGTGAACAAAAAGATTCTACAACGAATAGAGTCTATTGTCAAGATGCATCGTTATGTTCTGTATGAATACGAATGATCTCATCATCTAGTGTTTCTTCATCCACTAGCCCCTCACTCTTCAACTTATTATAATTGTAACATCCTTCAAACGATGGTCTGAACTTTGCTGTGTGTTCCATTGCTGACATATACTGTTAATATATGTATATCAGATCCCATTCCAAAAAGTATCTACAGGTGCTTGCACATTTCTTGCTGCAAAATACAATGCTATATTACATATAAACCAAGCAAGATTTGCTACCCAAGCCTGCTTCCAACAATACTTTCTATTGCTCTGCACAATATACATATTCCTATCATTCATTGTCGTGTCAGGAGATAAGGGTTTAACCTTTAACCATTGTTCTAGACCCAATGCAACTACGAATCCTATTGCAAAGATAAAGAATGTAAAGTTAAAGAAACTTGATGTGTAAAGTAAAAATGAAATCATCTGTTAAGTGCAAGAATGTCTCCGTCATCATCATCTTCATCCTCAAGTTTTTCTCTGATCTCATTGATGCGTTCTTGTAGAGCATTATACTCGTCAAGATCACAACTTTTAAAATCAACAGTCATCACTTGCTCACCGTTCTTAGGTGCTTCTGGATGAGGTGTGTATGCTCTCATAGCATCACTATAAGAGTTAACTGGTCTTTTGTCAAACTCTGCTAGTGTNGAACCCATCATCTTCCACATNAANGCGAAAGTGGCTCCCACTACTGAGGCAAAAAGCACCAGATATACTGCAACTGTTATATCATTCATCTCTGAAATAGTTTTTGAATTGGAACTTGTTTGATCTTGTCAATAATATCTGTTTCTATTCTATCTAAAATATTAACATCTAAATGCATAAATGGTGGAATGATACCTAGCATTCTAAGTANACCATCNACAAACAAAGCAAGNGTNGTGAATCCTAGAATCATNCTAATGACAGTAGCATCACGNTTATGCTTTGCCATTGACTCNTCATCTATCGCTCTTGCTTCAGCAACTGCTTTATCAATNGCTGCTGAGATTAGTAGATCAACTTCTTTCTTTGTNTAGAAGGTTCTACTATTTGATTCGAGTTTTGTTACAGTTGATACTGGAAACTCTTTGATTAGTTTTTGAATCATAGTTTTTTTATTTATTCGGTTTCCACTCTACCATAATCATCTTCTAGTCTTATTATGTCGTCTTCATCACATTCGCCAATTTGTGTTTCAACGAATACTAAATCTTCAGTTCCACCTGCTGTTGCTCGGTGAATGGCCTTTGGTAGTATAACCCAATTAGAACCAACGGATACATCATATTCTTTTCCGTTAAGTGTAATNGTTCCAGTTCCACTTACTATAGACCAGTGTTCTGTTCTTCTCTTATGATACTGTAAAGAGAATTGCTGATAAGGATACACAACAATTCTCTTAACTTTATATCCCCTTTCGGGAACATCTAATAAGATCTCGTATGTTCCCCAAGGTTTTTCTACTATCATCTATCTCTAAAAATAATAGGGAGGGTGGTTGGAATCCTGTATACCAACAAGAGCAGGGCATTTCTACAGTTTAGAAAATCCACTCTGCCTACGACCTACTTGGTTTGTAGTTCTGCATCGCTGCAGCGAGCACCACCTCTGTCGCATCACCTTAACCAGCTATATGCCAGTAAGTTTATTCAGTCACACCCAATGTGCTGATCANNCACNAATATAGTATATCAATCNTCTAATGATTTGTCAACTATCTTTTTTCCAGAGGATAAAATTTCTATGGATTCCTCATCATCTAGTTCTATCCACTCTTCAAATTCTTCGTANATCGCAAACTTACTGCCAACNGGTTCTATGTTTGCAATNTTATTTATAGACCATTCTCTTATCCTATCAACCATCTTATCAGTATCATCCAAAATCGTAATAGTCTTTTCTGAAGTATCTTGAGAGGATGTTACTGTTGTAATACTTCGGTGTTCCGTCGTCAAGTGACTCGGTAAGAACTCCTTTGACGAAGAGTTGCCTTGTTTCTTCAAAGTTTGTTTTCCCAGATGTTGAATGTAGGCTAAGGATAGTTCTGCTAAAATTCTGTCTACCCAATCGTTCAATATCTTCTTTAAGTTCTGGGCAAGAGCCATAATACTTTTTCCAATCAGATTCAGATTTCACTTTGCGTTTCTTACCTTTAGGAGTTCGGAACTTCCAAAAGTATTTTCTTCCAATATATTCACGTTTAGTCTCATTACATGCGATACAGTAGACAAAACCAAAGTGATCTCCTATGTCAGAAGACTCAAATGCTTTACCATTATATATCCACGGATTCTCATAGTCAATACTCATACTCNTCAAGGATATCCAATGCATTATTTAGGGCAAGTTGAGCTGCCCANCTTTCCTTGTCATCCCANTCTGGATACCATGATTTATTGTGTATGCCTTCTTTAATTCTAAGAAGACGAGACTTCATAAAGATCTTCGTTAAACGACCATTCATACAGATATCANGTTAGATACCAGTATTTAAGGTAAAATTACAACTTAAACCCGCTAAATGTGTTCTTTTTAACATCTTGTTTGATCCCACCGACCACATATGACTCTACTTCTGTCTCTTGTGGTGCTACTTGTAGACCCTTAGAACTGATCCAATGTTGTGTCCACGGTAGAGGATTATTCCTTAATGGNATGTCATATATTGGTGTAAGACCNATAGATTTCATCCTACGATTAGCNATCCACTCAACATATTGTGATAGTAATTTACCATTTAAACCTATCATACTACCATCCATGAACAGATACTCTGCCCACTCTTTCTCTTCTTGAACAGCATTCCTAAACATCTCAACGACATGCTCTTCTTCCTCTTTCATAATCTCAACCATCTCAGGATCATCACCTTCTTTCCACTTATTTAAGATTTGTTGAGTAAGAACGAGGTGTTGGTTTTCGTCTCTGGCGATAAGGGAAATGATTTTTGCAGACCCTTCCATAAGCTTGAGTTCGCCAAAAGCAAAACTACAAGCNAAANNNACATAAAANCGNATACCNTCNANAATGTTNACATTNGCAACTGCNCNATAAAGTTTTCTTTTTAATTCTTTTCTAGTGGATNTAGATGTCTCTGANTCTTTAAAATCATCCTTCCACATGTTACNTGTTCCCCATTCTTGTGCATAATTTAAGAAGTCATCATAAGCTTCTGTAACACTTTTGGCACGATCAAGTATCTTTTTATCATCTAAAATGGTATCAAACACTTCTNCAGCATTTGGATANACGTTTTTGATNATNTATGTGTATGATCTACTATGAATCATCTCCATAAATTCCCATACACCCATAGCACCTTCCAATTCTGGAAGAGAACAATATGGTTGAAATGCCATACCTGGCCCACGACCTTGAACAGAGTCAAGGAGAACCTGATANTTTAANTTACTTGTNAAGATATGNTTCTGCTCTGGTGAAAGAGATTGATAATCTCCACGATCNTTTTGTAANGATACTTCCTCTGGTCTCCANAAATATCCTAGCATTTGAGTTGTTAGTTTCTCAAAAACTGGGTATTTGTAAGAGTCATATCTCTGTATTCCTANTGGTTTTCCAAAAAACATNGGTTGTTTNTTGGTATCTACATGTTCTTCATTGAACACGGTCATACTATCTACCTTAGATTGCACAACTGTCACACGCTTCCTCCTCTGCTGAACTTAGATCTTTNAGTAAATTATTTAATTCTGGTTTCACNTNTGATTCAACCTCTTCNANNTCNTCACTCTTCATNTCATGTGTATTNTGATAATATGATGTCTTCCAACCATACTTATATGTAGTNAGAAGATCATTTGCCATCACTNNNANAGGNACTTCATTGTCTNNNTANTNTTCTGGATTGTAACTCCAGTTACCAGATATNCCTTGATCNAAGAANTTCTGCATNACAGCGACAACTTTNATATATCCATCNTTACTTNGCATATCCCAAAGTAANGTATACTTGNTTTTTAAACTTCCATAAGACGGAACNACTTGNTTAAGAGGCCCTTTCTTTGATTTTTTAATNGACAAGTAATCTCTNGGTGGTTCGATTCCGTTTGTGGCATTTGACACAACGGAACTGCTCTCCGATGGCATCTGTGCTGACAGTGTTGAGTGTCTAAGGCCGTGTTCCAAGATAGATGCTCTAAGAGATTCCCAATCATGCTGATACTTTGGTTCGCTTATTTCATCGACATCTTTTTTGTANGTGTCGATTGGNAGTATGCCGTCTGAATATTTAGTTCTTCCAAAATTCTCACACCAACCNTTCTCTTTTGCNANNTGATTTGATGCTTTTAGAAGATAATANTGGAATGATTCTGNNAAACTATGAACTGCATCCCATGCCTCNTGAGAGTCATAATTATAACCTAACTTAGCAAGNTAGTGTGCAAGACCTATNAANCCTANTCCAAGCGATCTCCGTGCCTTTGTGGCNATCTCTGCTGCCTTGACTGGATACTCTTGATAATCAATCAATTCTTCTANTGCACGAACTGCAAGGTCACANAATTCTTCTAGTTCNNCATCGTTNCTTACCTTACCTACATTGATNGCACTAAGAATACANAANGCAATCTCNCCNAGATGATCATCTATNTGTTGNATAGGATATGTTGGTAGAGTTATCTCCTGACAAAGATTACTCATCTCTATCTTATCTTTGAATGA
>FUFK010017380.1_pt1 | contig 11693 bp, 9 predicted proteins | sample 1021851 | NCBI WGS metagenome assembly FUFK01 (sample SAMEA51879418, study PRJEB19060) | metagenome
GCTTATCTATGTTTGGCATGGTTCCTAGACAGTTATGAATGTTTCAGTTATTGTAAAATTCTCTGCTACTTTTGCAAGAGGTCTATTTATAAAGTGTAATAGTTTACCTATATTTTTTACCTTGTTTATTTCTGATTTGAAGTAAGTAGCTGCACCATTATCTCTATTCAAAAAAGATGCTACTAAGTTATAGCTAGACTTTTTATCATTTAGCCTTGAATAATTTAACTTATAAATATCATTATCTTCAGTATTGGACATAGTGTAAATCATCGTTTGAATACCAGCATCTTCAAATACTTTATAGTCTCCAAAATCTACGAATTCATATATCTTAGCCTTATTGAGTATCGCATCTCTAAAATTCGAACCACCAGCATTCGTTATCCAGTTATTAGGAGCAATAATACCTATAAGACCAGTTTCTTTTTTTACAATATCTAATGCTAAATCACCGAAAAAGTACCATAAATCCATTTTACCTTGATAAATACTATGCTCCCTAAGACCGTCAAATGCACTTTTAGAGGTATACTCCTTAACATAAGGCGGATTACCAATCACCACATCGAAGCCGCCTTTGGCAAAGACTTGTGGAAAAGCCGTTTGCCAATTAAAGGCTTTATCGCCTGCCACATCAACATCATCAATCAGCGAATTACCGCATTGGATATTATCGTTTAGATTATTGAGCTTACGTCTTGGCTGTGCGGTACGCAGCCACAGTGACAGCTTGGCAATCTCCACGCTCTCCTCATTGATATCGACGCCAAATAGATTATTCTCAAGAATACTGTTTTCGATATCGGCATACGGCAGACCGCTACCGAACAGCTTAGTCTCCAGCTCCACGATATACTCATGCTCCGCTATCAAAAAGTTGAGCGCCTCATTTAAGAACGCNCCACTNCCACAGGCCGGATCACAAATNGTAATCTGCAATAGCCAATCGCGATAAGCTNTGNAGNCNCTCTAGNGCTNGCTGTNTCTNNNGCNANNTNNTTNGCNGATTTTTTCTTTTTGGTNCCNTCTTTATTGATCGTGACGTCTTGCTGATAGTCCTCATCNTTGATNGCAAGNTCGGNTTTTTTATCCGCGCATAGCTTACCGACNGTNTTTTCGACGATGTACTTAGTGATATATTTGGGCGTATAGAACACCCCNTCTTTTTTACGCTTGGTCTGCGATTTATCGACCGCCTCGCCTGCCAGTTGCGCTTTTACCTCATCGAGCTCTGTCAGTGAGTTCTCAAAGATATGACCCAAGATATTGACATCGACCTCACTATCGAAGTCGTACTCTGAGAGTATCTTGATATGGGTTTGCAGGATATCATCACTGATGATAACGCTATCTAATAGCGCATCAGGACTGAACAGCCCGCCGTTATAGGCAAATATCTCGCTGTGCTCATCCTTGTGACCTTGATCCAAATAGCCAAANTANGCNTTNATTCTGTCNTAGAGTGGCACTGTCATCTTGAGCGACTTGAGCTGCTCCCANTCACTGATGATGCCTTTGGCAAAGTTGGCAGGGAGCAGATGACTGTCTTCTGCAAAAAAGATAAATAGCAATCTATCAAGCAGTTTTTGTGACTTTTGGAACAGTACTAAATTATCGACGCTGGGGTTACGAGTCGTCAAATCATNGAATAGCTCGCGTTTGAATACNGAATAATCCTTGTAGAGCTGCTTGGTGATCGCCTCTTCTTGNGAGAGGGAGGCGGACTTAATCTTGGCNGGNAAATCGCTCATAATNCTGCTTTGATGCAGCAATAGATATAGCTGCGCAAAGTCGGCTTGNCTTAGAGTAAACAGATTAAACTCAATGAACTCGACGGCATTATCGATATACAACCGTAGCTTTTGAAAATTGGAAGTAATGACATAACGACATTTTGGCTGATTNTTCTTATANCCAAAAGCNTGCGGNTCNATCTTACTCAGATCAGTGGTATTCATGCCTTTTAGCTCGATTACCCCGATAGCATAGCCCTCTTTGAGTATCGCGCCGTCCGCTTTTTTACTCCCTGTTTGATTTTTGAACTCGGTCGTCAAGTCGTAGTCAGCATTGGGGTTGAGCGTATAGCCGAGCACCTTGACAAACAAATCGCGCAAAAACCCTTCTTGATACTGCTCCTCTTTACTGATGCGGATATTATCTTGAATACCGAGGTCTAAAAAGTAATCGCTATACGCTTGCCAAGCGCTGTTAAGCTCAGTCTGATCTAATTCGCGGACATATTTTTCGATAACGATGGATTGGAACAAAGACATAACAGCGCCCTAAGCAGTAAAAAGTTAATAAAAAACAAGCAAGCGCCTACTATAGCAAGCTCTACGCTTAGGTGAAACGCCTAAAAGCAACAAGGTATAAAACTTATTCAAAACTTGAGCCAAATTTGCTACACTACGCCCGCGCTAACCAATTCCACAATCAGGTTAGTGTTATTGCTAGTATTAGATAGCTATCCTAAATGAATCAATGCACTAGGTTTACGTCCTAGCCCGCAGGAGACCCGTATGAGCACCAACAACCCCACTGCAACATCAGCACCCGCCTACGATAGCGAAACCAACAATATCGTTGTCGCGGCGCTTTATAAGTTTACTCGCTTCGATAATTATGAAGACTATCGCCAGCCCATTTTAGATACCATGCTGAGTAACGATGTCAAAGGCACATTGTTGATTGCCAGCGAGGGCATCAACGGGACGATTTCAGGCACACGCTCGGGCATCGATAGTGTCTTAGATTACTTGCGTANNATCGAAGCGGTTGGCAGCTTTACCTTTAAAGAGTCTTATACCAACGAGCAGCCGTTTTATCGCACCAAAGTGAAGCTCAAAAAAGAGATCGTCACGATGGGCGTCGAAGATATNGACCCTTTGCAGTCGGTTGGGCGCTACGTCAAACCAAAAGACTGGAACGCGCTGATCTCTGATCCAGAAGTCATCCTCATCGATACCCGNAACGATTATGAAGTGCAAATCGGCACCTTTGAAAATGCCATTAACCCTAATACTGAGACCTTTCGCGAGTTTCCAGAATACGTGGCAAAAGAGCTNGATCCTACCAAGCATAAAAAGGTGGCGATGTTCTGCACTGGCGGTATCCGCTGCGAAAAATCCACCGCTTATATGCGCGAGCAAGGCTTTGAAGAGGTCTATCACTTAGAGGGCGGCATCTTAAAGTATTTAGAAGAAGTGCAAAAAGAAGACTCTATGTGGCAAGGCGACTGCTTCGTCTTTGATAATCGCGTCTCGGTCAATCACGACCTAGAAAAAGGCGATTATGAGCAATGCTTTGCTTGCCGGATGCCGATCACTGTTGATGACATGCAAAGCCCCGCNTATAGTAAAGGTGAGTCTTGCCCGCATTGTATCGGTAAAGCGACCGACGAGCAAAAAGCGCGTTTTCGCGAGCGTGAGCGGCAGATGCAATTAGCTAAGGCTCGCGGTGAAGCGCACATCGGTAGCGAAGTCAAAGAGGTGATGGAAAAACGTAAAATGGCAAAAGAAGAAGCACGTCGTCAGGCAGATGANGCCAATAACGCAAAGTAGTTATATTGTATAGAAGATCGCCTTAGCCCAGCAGCGACCCTATAAAACTTTAATCGGCAATATAAAAAAGAGACTCACTTAGGAGTCTCTTTTTTGTCTTAAGCTATAGCCCGTGACTTAGAACAAGATACGCACACGGATCGTTTCTTCGACATCTTTGAGCTGATCAAGCGCTGCAGTTGAGTCGTTATAATCGACATCCATCACTAGATAACCGACATCGCCTTCGGTCATAAGGCTTTGCGCTAAGATATTGATACCCGCTTCGGCGAACAGACGGTTGATTTGCGAGAGGACGCCTGGTACGTTTTTNTGGATGTGTAATAGACGATGCGAGCCTTCTTTAAACGGTATCGACACTTCTGGGAAGTTGACTGCGGTCGCCGTATCACCTTGGTCTGAGTATTTTACAAACTTCTCAGCCACTTCTAGACCGATATTCTCTTGCGCCTCTTGCGTTGAGCCGCCGATATGCGGCGTTAAGATAACATTGTCGAACTTACGTAGTGGCGACTCGAACTCNTGATCAGCAGATTTTGGCTCTTTTGGGAATACATCAATCGCCGCGCCGAGCACTTTACCCGACTCGATAACTGCGGCTAGATCATCAATCTCCACACAAGTACCGCGAGCGGCATTGATAAAGTAGCTGCCCTCTTTCATCTGCGCGAACTGCTCAGCGCCCATCATATAGCGCGTGCTTGGTACGTCTGGTACATGCAAAGTGACGATATCAGCGGTAGAGAGTAGCTCCTCTAGGCTGCCGACTTGTACCGCGTTACCTAATGGCAGCTTAGTCATCACGTCATGATAAATGACTTTCATACCGAAGCTTTCAGCTAGTACGGATAGCTGCGAGCCGATAGAGCCGTAGCCGACGATACCGATNGTCTTACCGCGCACTTCGTGCGAGTTTTTGGCAGACTTGCCCCAGCCGCCGCGATGGACGGTCGCATTCTTCTCTGGAATACCGCGATACAGCATGATAGCTTCGGCTAATACCAGCTCAGCCACTGAGCGCGTATTGGAATAAGGGGCGTTGAAGACCGGAATACCCATCTCGCGTGCCGCTTCAAGATCGACTTGGTTGGTACCAATACAAAAACAGCCAATACCGATGAGTTTCTCAGCTTTTTCTAATACTTGACGCGTGAGCTGCGTACGCGAGCGAATNCCGATGAANTGCGCATCTTTGATTTTTTCGATCAGCTCCTCTTCATCAAGCGCGTGGCTTAAGTATTCGATATTGCTATAACCCGCTCCTTCGAGTACTTTCAAAGCGTTTTCATGCAAGCCTTCTAGTAATAGAAAACGAATTTTATCTTTTTGTAATGATAATGCCATACGAGATCTTTCCTATGATTTGTTAAGTGAGCAGTTGATTGATAAGTAGGGTGTGAGCCGTGTATCTGCTCGACTCTGTTTAAAGANAATANTACGCTACTGATATGCCTTTTTTAGCGTACTGCTTTTACAGACGCTGCGAAACTCATGCCAGTAGTTTGCCCTGACTCTAGTATCGGTNTAAAACTATCGCTTTTAAAACCATCACCGTTCAAACAAGTATCACCATTAAAAAAGTGAAAGCGACGCCCTCTTGTATTATCACTCACTTATGATGAATAAAAACAATGCGCTTATATTACACAAAATTGCCCAAGGATGTTAGGGAATAACAGGAATAAGTCGTCATCTTTTTGGTTAATAATGACTATTTGAGCCTCGCATCTGCTTAGATATAGCACCGTGATGTGCTAATATTAGACTTATCTCCTCCCCTTTATCTATTGCTACTGCTAAATCGCCGAGACTATTATGAATGACATCGTTACCGAAAACCAACCGGCCCATGAGCGCACTCACGCCGCAAAGCAAGCAGACATTAATGAGCCAAGCTTGCAGTCTGCTACTGATACTGCAGCGGTGCAAGCTATTTTACAAGCTCTGCTTCATAGCCATCAGTTTGAAGAGAGCCAAATCAAAACCGATAGCGAGAGCCTAGAGCATTGGGGTAAAGACTGGACTAAGCACTTCGCCCCAGCAGCCTCTGCCATCGTCTTCCCAAAATCGACCNAGCAAGTGCAAGCGATTGTATTATTAGCCAATNAGCATAACGTCGTCTTAACCCCAAGCGGTGGTCGTACTGGTCTCTCGGCGGGCGCAGTAGCCGCGAATGGCGAGATCGTCGTCAGCATGGATAAGATGAATCAGATTGGCACTTTTTATCCCGCTGATCGTATGGTTGAGATCGAAGCGGGTGTGGTCACCGAGCAGCTCCAGCAGTTCGCTGAATCCAAAGACTTGTACTACCCCGTTGACTTTGCTTCGGCAGGCTCGAGCCAAATGGGNGGTAATATCGGCACCAATGCCGGCGGTATCAAGGTGATCCGCTACGGTATGACCCGTCAATGGATTATGGGCTTAACGGTAGTGACAGGCAAAGGCGATATCTTGCACCTCAATCGCGGAATGATCAAAAACGCCACCGGTTATGACTTGCGTCAACTCTTTATTGGTTCTGAGGGCACNTTNGGTCTAGTCACTCAGGCGCAGATTAAACTGGATCGCTTACCGCAGGACTTGAACGTCATGGTGCTGGGTATGGATANCTTCAATGACGTTATGAACGTACTCTCNGCCTTTCAAGCGAAGATTGATCTNACCGCCTTTGAGTTCTTTGATGATACCGCTATCGATAAGCTGATGGCGCANGGNCAAGTNCAAGAGCCNTTTGAATCGCGCACNAAGTTTTATACGCTACTTGAGTTCGAAGCACCTTATGAGCCCATTATGGATAAGGCGATGGCGATCTTTGAAGACTGTATGAATGAGGGCTGGGTCGTCGATGGGGTCATGAGTCAGAGCCTGGCGCAAGCGGCAGAGCTATGGAAGCTACGCGAGTATATCTCTGAGACCATCTCAGTATTCACCCCTTATAAGAACGACGTTTCGGTGTTGATCAGCTACGTGCCTGAGTTTATTGAAGAGATCGATGCGATCGTCAGCAGCAATTATCCTGACTTTGAAGTGTGCTGGTTTGGCCATATTGGCGATGGCAACTTACATCTTAATATCTTAAAGCCTGAGAATATGAGCAAGGACGATTTCTTTGATGAGTGTCAGATCGTCAATAAATATGTGTTTGAGACGGTACAAAAATATGGCGGCTCGGTATCAGCAGAGCATGGCGTGGGTATGACTAAGAAGCCTTATCTCAACTATAGTCGCAGTGATACTGAGATTGATTATCTACGCGAAGTCAAAAAAGTCTTTGATCCCAATAATATTATGAATCGCGGTAAGATTTTTGATATGTAATAAGGCTATTGATTTCAAAATCGCAGTAAAAAACGACGCTAAACATTTAGTCTAGCGTCGTTTTTAGTTTTATGATTGAGGTGCTGACTTAAAAAGCTAAAAGGCTTAGCAGATAATCGCTGATTGGCTCGCCAGGTTTGTAATCAGTAATTGAGCAGCAGTAAGCCGACCACNAATAATACCGCCAAAAACCCTTGCACGACTAAGAAAGCTTGGTGCGGCGCGGCCACGTGCTTGATCATATTACCCATGGCATTATANGTGATACCCGCAGCTTTGATGTGCGGCGGCGTCTGAAAATCTTTAATCACTTGCAAAAACTGCTCAGTACGCTGGCTACTCCAACCATGCGGCGCAAAAGGTAGGAATGGGGAGAGTTGCATCGCCTGCTGTTTGGTCGCAGGGGACCACAGCCAGCGCTCCAAAAACAGTAAGCGCATACGCCAATCTGAAAAGATACGCTGATCAATGGTTTCGAGTAAGAGTATCTTGATGTTTTTATGACGATTATCCGCAAATATTCGCTGTTGTAGCGCTAGTACTTTCGCTTTTTCGCCTTCTAAACATTGCAAAAAATGGCTATTGCCATAACATAGCGTACCAGTAATACCTTGCTGCTCATTATAATCACACGCATGCGCTTCTACTTCATCAAATATCGAAGCTTTTAGGCGCGAATGGAGCGTCAAACTACTCACATAAACCAAACGAATCAAAGCGGTTTCTGCTGTTTTATCTAAAGCTTTAACCGTATCGGTATGGTTTAGAAGTAAGGTCATATGCAATCCTAATAGTGGTTTACCTGACTAGTAAACCAAATAAATAAACTAAACTAGCGGTGACTGTCACGCTTACTAGGATTAACTAGTAACCTGTTGCGCAAATGTTATGATGACAAACACAGATTTTCGAGAGACAAAATAAAGGATAGATTCTAAATAGAAACTGGCAAGCAATTGTTATTGTTAATTATTGTATCATTCGTACTACGGATTTAATACTTTTTTTTATAAACCAAGAAAAACAGAAAACTGACTGATAAACAAGCCTAGTTAAAGGCGTAGCTTATGCATTTAAGCGAACAAATAGTTGTTTAAAAACCCATCAAACCATAGCAAATAAAGAAAGTTAATCACAGCCAACCTACGTTCAATGGCTAACACTACCAAAATAGGAACACCGATGAGCAAGATAGAAAAACTAGACGACTTTCATTTAACAATCGCTGAGATTAAGAAAAAAGACTATCCACAAGTCAAAGAGCTGATGGATCGCGTCTACGTCAACTTAGGCGGCGCTTGGTCAAAGACCACGATTCACACTCTAATCGATGCCTTTCCTGAAGGCCAAATTGCATTATTTGACCACGATAAGCTGATCGGGATGGTGCTATCGATGCGCGTCGATTATGCCAAATTCTCAAACCCGCATACTTATGACGATCTTATCGGTCATAGAGAGATCATAAAAGACAATCCTAAGGGCGACGCTATCTACGGGTTGGATGCGCTTATCGATCCTGAGTATCGCGGTTATCGTTTGGGCCGACGCCTCTATGATGCGCGTAAAGAGCTGTGCCGGCAGATGAACTTTCGCTCTATCTTAGCTGGTGGCCGTATTCCTAAATATTATAACCATCAGGACTTGACGCCAGGCGAGTATATCGACGCTGTTGAATCACGTGAGATTCATGATCCGGCGCTCTCTTTTCAGCTGTCTAACGGCTTTATCGTCAAGCGTATTTTGACCGGCTACCTGCCTGATGATAAGCAGTCCAAAGGCTTTGCAACGCTCCTTGAGTGGGCTAACATCTACTATGAGCCCAAAGACTACAAGCCGAACACTCGCAAGTCTGAGGTGCGTATCGGCGGTATTCAGTGGCAGATGCGTGAGGTCGAGTCGCCTGAGGAGCTACTACAACAAGTCGAGTTCTTCGTTGATATCATGGCCGATTATAATTCTGACTTTGCTTGCCTGCCAGAATTCTTTAACGCGCCCTTGATGGGACTATGCGAGTCGACGGATCAAAACGTTGCCATTCGCTTTTTGGCAGATTATACCGAATGGTTTAAGAATGAAATCTCGCATTTAGCCGTCAGCTATAACGTCAACGTCATTACCGGCTCTATGCCGCTACTCGATGAAAACGATACCCTCTATAACGTCAGTTACTTATGTCGCCGTGATGGCACCGTTGAGGAGCAGCGCAAAATTCATATCACTCCCCACGAGCGTAGCGCTTGGGTGATTGAGGGCGGCGATGAGGTCAAAGTATTTGATACGGATGCCGGCCGCGTTGGTATTTTAGTCTGTTATGACGTTGAGTTCCCAGAGCTTGCGCGTCTCATGGCACTTGATGATATGGATATCTTATTTGTGCCGTTTTGGACAGACACTCAAAATGGCTACTTGCGCGTACGCCACTGCGCCCAAGCCCGCGCGATTGAAAACGAGTGCTATGTGATGATTTGCGGCTCAGTCGGTAACCTGCCACAAGTTGAGAGCCTAGATATTCAGTATGCGCAGTCGTCTATCTTCTCGCCCTCTGACTTTGCTTTTCCGCATGATGCGATTATGGCGGAGACTACCGCCAATACAGAGATGGTATTTTTCTCTGATTTAAATTTAGACAAGCTCATTCATGTGCGTAACGAAGGCTCTGTACATAATTTACTCGATCGCCGTGACGACTTATTTAGCCTAAAGTGGAAGCGTAAATCTAAAGTTTCTGCTAGTAAGTTAAGCAATGAAGAGCGCCGCGAAAACTCAGGCAGCGTACTATTAGGCGATCCGCTACAAAACCGCGCGCAAAAATCTTAAATGATGATCTATTAAACGCTCAAGTAAACACTTAACTTTTTATAAACGGCTGACCTTTCAGCCGTTTATTTTTATCTATAAAAAGCAAGTGATTTAAATTTTAGGCTCAGAGAAAGCAATATGACGACTGCTATCAAAAAAACAGAGTTAAAAGTAAAAAAAACGCCGAAGCAAAAGCTTTGGTCAATGCTAAAAACTGCTCTACTCTATGGTCTCGTTTTTATTGTTATTTATACTGTTGTCAACTGGTGGCGACAGCCTATCATGCCAGCCAATCCGCAATTGCAGCTGACCGACTATCAAGGACAGACACTAGACTTAGCAGCGATGAGTCACAAGCAGCCTACGCTAGTGTATTTTTGGGGTACTTGGTGTCCGATATGTACTTATACCTCGCCCACTATCAACAAGCTTGCCGCTAGTGATAGCTATCCGGTAGTGACGGTGGCCATTAAGTCAGGCTCCAACCAACGGCTTGCAGAGTATATGCAGCAAAATAATTTTGACTTCACCACTATCAACGACGAAGACGGCGCAATCTTCGCCAACTGGCAAGGACAAGTGACGCCCTCTTATGTNGTATTANAAGACGGTGAGATGACGCAAGGGCTGACCGGTATTCAGCCGCTTTGGTCACTAAAATTAAGGCTGTGGTTATCATCGATATTTTAACCAAAACTAACCAAGCAGCTCATCTAACGCNTTATACTCATAATCTANCGCTTCAGCCACCGCCTTATAAGTGATATGACCTTGCGCTGTATTNACCCCTTTTGCAAAGGCAGCATCCTCCGCGCAAGCTTGCTTGACCCCTTTTTTGGCCAGCNTTTGGATATATGGTAAGGTGACATTCGATAGCGCCATCGTCGCTGTACGAGGCACCGCTCCTGGGATATTNGCTACCGCGTAATGGACGATACCGTGCTTAGTATAAGTCGGATCNTCATGCGTGGTNATGCGATCGGTAGTCTCAAAGACGCCGCCTTGATCNATAGCGATATCGATGANGACTCCNCCGTCGTCCATTGACTCGATCATCTCTTCTGTGACTAATTTAGGCGTAGCNGCGCCTGGAATCAGTACCGCACCGATCACTAAGTCACTNACCTCAACACTTTCGGCGATATTGACCTTATTAGATATGAGCGTCTGNACATTATTACCGAACATCTCAGATAGCTCTTTGAGCCGCTGTGGATCTAAGTCCAAGATGGTCACATCCGCGCGCAGGCCGATNGCGATTTTGGCCGCTTCCGTGCCTGAAACGCCGCCGCCAATGATCGTGACGCGGCCTTTTTGTACCCCTGGTACGCCGCCCAGTAATATTCCTTTACCGCCATAGAACTTCTGCAAGAACTGCGCGCCGATTTGGGTGCTCATACGTCCGGCAACCTCGCTCATCGGGGTCAGCAGCGGTAAGGAGTTATCAGCCAGTTGCACCGTTTCATAGGCTATCGCCGTGACTTTATTCTCAACGAGTGCTTGCGCCAGCTCCGGCTCATTAGCCAGATGCAAGTAAGTAAACAGTATCAGATCTTCGGTTAAATACTGAAACTCTTCTTGCTGAGGCTCTTTGACTTTAACGACCAATTGGGCGTCCCAAGCTTTGTTGGCGCTATTGACGATAGTCGCGCCTGCTTCTTCATAATCCTCATCGGTGAAGTGCGAACCCACGCCCGCATCACATTCGACAAACACTTTATGACCGTCGCTGACTAACACCATAACGGCGCTTGGCGGTAGACCAACCCGATTTTCGTTGTTTTTAATCTCTTTGGGGATACCTATTTTCATGACGACTCCTTTATATTTATCGTCATTTATACAATGTTTTTAGNCGATATTAGGGCGTGTTGNACATTCGCAAATAGGCACTGCTGATCGCTAAAATTTTTCCAGACAAGGCACAAAGCGACGATAATGCAGATGCCTTAGCGAGATTTGTAACGCAGTATGGGGCAATTTTAGCATCAGCCCCAACGATAAAAGCAG
>FUFK010045482.1_pt1 | contig 11693 bp, 7 predicted proteins | sample 1021851 | NCBI WGS metagenome assembly FUFK01 (sample SAMEA51879418, study PRJEB19060) | metagenome
TTAATTATGAAGACAATTTCCATTTTTATTTTATTAATTTACTGGTCAATAATGATTTTTGCTCCAGTGATGTCAAAAGATGTAAAATTTGGCAGGGCCAAACTAAATCAAACTAAGATAGTAGAGATAAAACCAAGAAGTTAATAGGTCGAACGACCCCCACTGATATCAAAAACTGCAGCGGTTGAGAATGTATTTTCCTCAGAAGATAACCAGCAGACTAAAGAGGTAAACTCCTCAACCTCAAGAAATCGTCCTCTTGGCACTTTTGATAACATTCTTTGGACGTGTTCTTTGGTCATTTGGTCCAAAATTCTNGTTTTAGCACCTGCNGGAGTAACNGCATTTACNGCTATATTCTTATCNGCAAGTTCTTTNCCNANTGATTTTGTTAACCCAATAGCCCCTGCTTTTCCAACACTATAAGCACTTGCGTTAGCATTACCATCTTTACCCGCAACTGAGGCCACATTAACTATTCTTCCATAATTATTTTTGATCATATTCGGTACAATTGTTCGACAACAATTAAAAGTACCCATTAAATTTATATCAACAACCTTCTTCCACATTTCAATATCATATTCCCACAAAGTTGCTGTTGGACCAGTAATACCAGCGTTATTAATCAATATATCAATATTTTTTTGCTTAGTGATTTCTTGCACACATTCTTCAACTTTAGAATAATTTGAAATATCAACAATATTAAAACTTAGATTGGGACTTTTAATATCTTCAATTGCTTTTTCGACCATTTTCTGATCATTGTCCCAGATAATCACACTCGCACCCGACCTTATTAATCTTTTTGTAATGTCTAAACCAAAGCCTTGTGCACCGCCAGTTACNATTGCAGTTCTGTCTTTAAAATCAAAAGAAATTTTATCCATAAAACTACTCTCTAGCTAAGAGGTAATAAACAAAAGCTGTAACAAAAGCACCAATAATCCATGAGTAAGATTGTAAAAACATAAAATTTGTGTTCCAAATTGTTGAGGCAGAAAAAATAAATCCTAATATTAAAGAATAAACTCCTTTAAGGTGCCATCCTCCTGAATANTAATAAGTNCCACTAGTTTCAAGTGANTATATATCTTTGTTTTCTAATTTTCCTTTTTTAANCATATAAAAATCAGCAATCATTAANCCAAATAGAGGACCAAAAAAAGCACCGATCGTATCTATATAAGATAAGACCCCAACCTGGCTTAAAAAAGTTAACCAAAAAACTCCTATAATAAATCCAAAAATAGCAATTACATAACTAGCGCTTTTTAAAGAAAAAGATGAGGGGTCAAAATTAATTAATGTATATTGAGAGGGAANAAAGTTTGCTATCAAATTTGTTGATGCAGAAGCAATAATAATAAAAATCAAGGCTAAAGAAACCAAAAGAATATTATCTAATTTTCCAATTATATCTGTTGGGTTAGTTAAAATCATCTCTACATTTTGCTCGTTTAAATTTTGAAATGCATCAGCACCTGTAACAATAAATAATGCAAAAAATGAAAAAATTATTAGATTTAAAATTAAGCTTAAATTACCTTTTTTTAGCTCTTGTTCATTTTTAACGTATCTAGAAAAATCACCAAATGATAAAATTATAATTGAAAAAAAGGTAAATGTAGTCCCTGCAACTGTAATTATTGGACCAACATTATTTGGATTAAAGATATTTTGAAAATCTAAAACATCTATGAAAGATTGAGCNGTCAGTTTTACATCGGATAATAAAACAATAAAGAAAAACATTATCATTGCAGCGTATATAGTTAATGCAGAAAACTTGATTAATTTTTTGTTATAATTCATNCCAACACTAAATAAGTAAGTTTGNAGTATAATTGAAATCAATATAGCNGCCCAATCGATAATGTTTAATCCTATGAAAAAAACTAATAAAATTTCTTTTTGTAAAATTGAATTATCTACTGAGTACATTAAAACCCGAATTAAGAAACCAATCGCCTTTGATAAAAAGTATGTTTGGATACCAAACATAAATATTCCAACAATACTTCTCANCAACCCAAAAAATTGGGCGCCTCTAAATCCTAATGACGATCTTAATAAGACAACAAATGGTAATCCAAATTTCTGGGATGGTTTTCCAATTAAGTTACAAAATATATAAACAAAAAAAGTTCCTAAAATTGTTCCAAAAAGAACTACTGCAGTATTTAAATTATAAATTAAGTACAAAGATGCAATTAGTGAAAATCCAATAACACTTTGAATATTAACCCCCCAAAAACAAAATAAATCCTTCCAATCCCAAGTTTTATTGTTAGGGTTAACAGTTACTAAATCCCAGTTAATGAGAGTTTTTTTTGTTTTTTGCTGACTCACTTAGACAATATAAAACTTTAATATTCTACTGTCCATATAAGAGAGTTGGTAACCAAAGTGCAATTTTAGGAAATATNATGATCAAAACTAATCCTATNACTTGAAGNACCATAAACTGCATCATTCCATANTAAATATCTTTTAAATCCCATTCAGGAACAACCCCTTTTAAAAAATAAGCTGAGAGTGCTACTGGAGGTGAGAGCCAGGCGGTTTGTAAATTAACAGCAACCAAAATTGCAAACCAAGTTAAATTAAATCCTAATGCCTCTACTAGTGGTAAAATTATTGGAATAATAATCATTACAATCGGTACCCATTCTAATGGCCAACCCAATAAAAAAATCATTACCATTATCATAGCTAGAATTAAATACTTGTTCATTTCTAAGCCTAATAAAAACTCAGTTAAAAGAGTTGGAGTTCCTAATCTTGCAAAAACTGCACCAAAAAAATTTGATGCTGCAACTAATACCATTATTAAAGCAGTAATCTCTAATGTTTTCACTAATGCTTCTTGAAGTTTTGAAAGAGTTAATTTTTTATAAGCTAATGAAAGTAATAAAGCACCCATAGCTCCACAGCCTGCTGCTTCTGTTGGAGTTGCAAATCCAAATAAAATACTACCTAATGCAGCAAATACTAAAGCTGCTGGAGGAACTAAACCTAAGAAAAATTCTATCCATACTTCTTTCATGCTAGCAGCTCTCATGTCATCAGGTAATACAGGTCCAAGTTTTGGATTAATCATGCATCTGATTGTTGTGTAAGCTGCATACAAACTTGCAAGAAGAATTCCTGGTAAAATTGCAGCTGCAAATAAATCTATAACTGGAATTTCCATAATAGGTCCCATTACAACAAGCATAATNCTTGGNGGAATTAAAATTCCTAAAGTACCACCNGCAGTAATAGTTCCTGCAGCAAAGTTACCAGATCCGTCTCTTAGGACGAGGTTGTTTGCAGAATTAGAAGATGCACTAGCAACGTTAATTGTAGTATTACCAGAAACGCCATCAGCGTTAGTAAGAGTGATTCCAGACGATGCGGTGACTTGGAGAGTTCTTTGGGCATAAGTGTTAGCAGCAGTTCGTACGACATAACCAGTTCCACTCATCGCTGCTAGAGCAGTGATGTCTGCATCAACATAAGTTGTTGTAAGTGTTTCATTTTCACTTCCATCAATGACTACAGAACCAGATACAACACCGCTAATGGTGAGTGTTCTAGCAGTCTTCCATGCGTCAGCAGTGGATGCGTTTCCTAAGAAACCTGCACCAGATCCTGCAGCACTAGCAGCAGTGATTTGATTGGCAGCAAAATCACCAGATGAATCACGAAGAACAACTGTGGATGCAGTTGCAGCAGTTGCGGTTGTAGCACCATCTAGTAAGTCTGCGTTAAGATTATTAATCTTATCTGTTGTTGGGATAACAAGAGCAGGACCTGAAGATACTTGTGAAATAATCTGACCATCTACAGTCAGTGTGCCATCAATGTTTGCATTAGCATCAACATCAAGAGATGTGCCCGCACCAGTAAGATTTAAACTACCTGCTCTTAGAGCACCATCTGTTCCTGAGAGAACTTCAGAAGTATTTGTTGCACTTGTTAAGAATTGGAATTGGGAGGATGATCTATCAAAACCGAAGAAACCGATTTTAGCAGAACCATCATAATAACGAAATTCAATACCACGATCCTTTCCATCATTAGACGCGGGTGCTGTATCACCACCAACAGTAATAACAGGGTCATCGATTGTTGTGACCGTAGAATTGACAGTAGTTGTTGTTCCATTGACTGTAAGATTTCCTGTGACTGTAAGGTCAGATGATGCAGTTACATCACCTGCAACATCCAATGTTCCTTGAATATCAGTGTTACCATTATCGGTATCGACTGTAAACTTGTTCGCTGCAGAAGCATTCTGCACCTTGAACATCTTATTATCTGCAGTGATAGTAACATCATCATGAGTTACTAAAGCACCAGATATATCAGCACTATTATTAAGATCAAGAGCACCAGTAAGTTCAGTGCCTCCATATACTCTTAGACCTTCACCAACAGCGAGGTTCTTACCGATACCTGCACCACCAGTTANTTTGAATGCACCATCAGCAGAATAAGATCCAGTCAGAGTTTGCTGAGTGTTTCTTGTTAAGGTTACAACGTTAGAAACACCAAGAGTATTATTAATTTGAGTNGCATCAGCAACTGTTAATGTTCCTATAATATTTGTATTACCGTTATCAGTATCAATACTGAACTTAGTTGTGCCAGAACCATTGTTTATATTAACTACTTCGTTATCACTTTGAACAATTAGAGAATCATTAATAGTTGTTTGACCTGCAACAACTAGAGTTCCATCAGTTGCTATGTTACCTGTAGAAGATGCAACAGTCATCTTATCAGTAGTTCCTGATCTGACTGCAAAGTTTGCATCAACATCTACAGTTCCGTTGAACTCTGAGTTACCAGTTACTGTAAGTTGTGNACCAAGTGTTGTATTANTATCAACGTTAAGTGTTGAATTTAATTCAGTNTGACCATCAGCAGTCANCGTACCTTCNATATTAGTATTACCNGTANANGNTANCGACAAAGAANTTATCAGTCGTTCCGTTTCTAACTGCAAAATCAGCGTCAATATCAGTAACACCATTAACATTNAATGATCCTTGAATTACAGTATTACCATTATCAGTATCAACTGTAAATTTATCTGCAGCAGATCCATTTTGAATCTTAAAGTTTTCGTTAGAAGCATTAACAATTAGAGAGTCATTAATAGTTGCTTGACCTTCAACAGTTAATGTTCCTTGAGTAGTTGTATTACCTGACTCTCCTAATACTTGGAATGAAACACTGTCACCAGAGTTTAGTTTACCAATATAAAGATCATCACCAATATGGAGATCAGTTTGAATACCTGCACCACCAAAGATTCTCAAGTTAGAGGTATTATCAGATGCATATGAAGGAGTATACGCTGCACTTGAACCAGAACGTAATTTATATCTGATGTTTAGATAGTTTCTATTACCGAATGATTCTGTAGCACTATCTCTTTGGTTTAGAACACCGTTAATAAAAACATCGCTGTTGAATACTGTATCACCTTCAACATATCCACCACCATCAAATCTAAATGCACCATAATCATTTGATTGAATTTCATAAAGACCAGTTCCACCATTCTGTGCAACAGTTGGTTCATCTGTATCTTCAAAACGAACAATACCTGCGACATTCAAAGTGCTGTTTGCATCAATAGCACCAGTATTTGTTAAAATACCACCAATTTCTACATTACCTGTAGTAGTGTGGAGTTGTATTTTAGTCGTTCCANNNCCNTTNTTNANTNNTAANGTCTTAGAAGCACCTTGGAATACAATATTATCATCAAATCTAGATGTGCTATTNGCNCNNAATGTNCCATCNACATCTAATANNCCACCAATATTAACATCATCTCCNATACCAACACCACCTGCAACTACTAAGTCTCCTGTAGTATTAGATGTTGAGTTAGTATTTGTTGTAAGTTTTAAATTACCTGCAGTTATACCTGACGCAGTTCCACTAAAGACCTCTGAAGTATTTGTGGCGTTGTGTAAAAATGTAAATCCTCCGACGTGTCCTCCGAGGTCGGTGTAAGAATCATCGTAACCAAAGAATCCAATTCTTGCTTGATTGTCGTAGTATCTGAATTCAACTCCACGATCTTTATTGTCATCACTACCTGGAGCAGTATCGCCACCAAGAGTAATAATGGGATCATCAATTGTTGTAACTGTTGAATTAATTGTCGTAGTCGTACCATCTACCTGTAAATCTCCATGAACACGAACTAACCCACTAGTAGCACGATCATCACCAGGATCAAGGTGCATAGTGGCATTAGACGTAGCAATGTAGTTATCTTGGAATCTAGAATCTTCGACATGAACTTTTCCGTTTGAATCTGAGGCATCAATATCAACTACATCTTCTGCAGTAATTGTAACTGTGCTAGTTCCAGAACCAGAGTTTGATGCTGAAACTGTTAAAGATCTTGCAGATGATGAGTTTTGAGTAGTTGTGAAAGTAAGATTACCATCACCAGTTTTGTTTAGAGTTTGTGCAACTGAACCATCTAAAGTAATATCAGGATCGCTAAAGTAAGAACGTACGTTTACATCGATCTCACCTGCACCACTATCACCAGTATTATTAGCACCAAATAATAAACCGCCAGAAGTATTATTGATTTTAATAAAGTTTAATTTATTAAAACCAGTGTTGGCGGTAGAAGTTGTAAGTTCGTTATCTAATTCAAAATTTTCAACAGCATTTCCATCTGTGAAAATAAGTTTATTATTTTGTAGTTGTGTATTATCTACTCCTGCGGTGGCGATCGTGACGTGCCCGTTCGCGTCAACGTCGAAATCTTCTTGTGCAAAACTAGCCAATCCCTTCTGCTCTGTTGCTTCGGCAGCGAGATATCTCCACCCGCCAGAGTCACCGCTACTATGAGTAGGTGCACCTGCACCTGCAGCAATGCCAGTGATGGCTTGGTAAACTTTTGATGCGTTAGCAATGATGTCATATCTAACGTAAGTAGTACCTGCATTATAGCTAGCATACTTACTACCTTCTGCAGCAGTAGCGATAGGCACATTTGTTGCACTTGTCAATCTACCATAGGCATCAACAGTAAACTTAGTAGCGTTAACTGTAGCGGTACCAAAGGGTTCGCCATTTCCACCTGCACCAGATACAGATGTCAGGGATTCCGTATTATAGTTACCTGCTGTAACAGCAGTGGTAATCATATCAATAGTTGGGTTACCAGAAATACCTGCACCCTCACTTACAGAGATTCTTGTGGCAGTTCCAGTAATTGCTCTAGTTGCTACAGTATTAGAAGCAGTTCTAGAGATCATACCAGTAGTGGTCAAACCTGCTAAAGCAACTAAGTCTAAATCATATGGTTGTGCAGATGTTCCTTCATTGGTTCCATCAAGACCATAATCAGCAAGAGTACCATTGTTAGAAGCAGTAAAATCTTGTGCGTTTGTTACTCTACCTTTAGCATCAACAGTTACCTTATTGTAAGTTGCTGAGGGAGATGATGTACCATCGTAATGTGGTAAAGTAGAAACAAGTGCTAATTCAGCAGATAGATTTAAGTTTTGAGAACCATCAAATACACCAGAAGCAGTAACCTCATTAGAGAGTTGGATTTGTCTAGATGAAGCAAGTCTAGACGCAGTAGANGAGTTACCAATAACAGTAGAAGTAATGGTACCTGCAGAGAAGTTACCATCAGCATCCCTTTGGACTAAAGTATTTGCAGTATTAGATGTAGACTCTACAGGACGTTCGTACCTTAAGGTGTTCCATGCAGATACACCATCACCGATCTTAAAACGACCCGTGTCAAGTTCGATACCCAATTCACCTTGTGCAAGAGTCGGGTTAGAGTTCGCCCATTCCTGTGCGCCACCTCTTCTTAATTGAATTCTATTTGCCATTTGTTACGACAACTCGATTAGATTATGCTTCATTTATTATTTATGCTAAAAAAAGAGGGGGACTGTGCCCCCTTCAAATTATTCTGATGGAACTGGATCAGGAGGAGTAGAAGCGGTCTCTTCCTCTTCCTTTGTAAAATATTCTAGTGTTTCAATAGCACCCAATAATTTAAGTGCAGTCACCTCATTTTCTTTAATTTTCGCAGACAATTGTTGATTTTCTTCAATCAACTTTGCATATCTCTCCTTGAATTGAGAATGCATCTCTTCTTGTGATACTTTTTCAACAGTCATTATGATGTTTTGTTTTGGACTAACGTTAGTAAGAGTGATTTAATTTCACTCATATCTGATTTTAACTCAGAAACTTCATTTTGTAAAGTAGTAAATTCCCTTTTCTTGACTTGTTCTGCTTTATGTGCTGCCATATATTTCTCATACAGAGATTTATCAGCACACTGGACGGAACCCGCATAGGAGTCCCTAAACCAATTCGCATTGTCTTTTACAGGAATTTTCATTATACAGCAAGAGCGATTGCTCTTAGATCTTTGATAATCGGCACTAATGCCTGATTAGGAGAAACAAACACTACTTTGATTTGATATTGATCAAAACTCAAACCAGATACTTCATATTCATATGATGAATATATTTCTCTTTCTGTAGTTGCAGGAACCTTAGAACCTGCAGCTGGGAAGAAGTCAAATCCCAGTTGTTCTATAGGAACAGAAGATCCAACAGGACGCACTCTATATAGCACCTTAATCTCACTGTTGGGTGGGCGATATCCCGCAAAATAAACTTTGATAGAACCAGAAGGATTAGTTANNGTTGCAGTNNTAGTAATNTAAACTGCATCNTGNNCATCACCAACTGATANTTTTGCAGTATTAGGATCTGNAGGANTATTNANACGNTTAGATACCAAAGTNANNGACATTCTATCTGTATCAATAACAGGAGAAATTGTAGTCTTNTCAGTNGTCATTGTAAGATCCATTCTGAATGACTTAGCACCGCTAAGTTCAGAAGATTCATTGATTGCAGAACAAACTAATTGTGGTGTAATCAAATCATTATCCTGACTTAAAATAATATCAGAGAATACTCCATCATTTGAGAATGATGCTTGAGATAAAGTAGATCCATCATTGATAGACGTACCACTAATTGTGTTAATTCTAGCAGTAATGTCAGTCTTAGGAAGCAACATCTTCTGAATCTGAGGAACAAGAGTGCTGTATTGAATATTTTGTGATGCTATGATACCTGCTCCACCACCAAGAATTCCTAATCTAGCAATAGATGATGTGGAAATTTCATAGTAATCTAAAGTAACATCTCCAATTCCTGCATGAGTTTTATTAATTTCGATTAGAGGAATACCATCTAAGTTATAACACTCAACTACAGACTCATCTGCATGTGATGCTGCGGTTGTTCCTCCAAGACCACGTTCATGAGCAGTAATAGTTTTGTTATCACTAGAGATTGCACTATAAGAAATAATTTCATCATTAATCTTAATGTAACCAACGTTACTTGTTCCAATAGCAGCACCGTTAATAATCTTGTGGAATGCAGTAGCGTCTCCTACAGCAATACTAGTATCTGTAGCAGATATAGATGCAGTCAAAGCAGTATCAGAAACCTCAGATTTAGCACCTTCAATAATCACATTGTTAGATGCACTGTGCATACAGTGATTACTATGATAAACACGAATCTTTCTTTGANNTGTNGAATANGTTGGTGTTCCTGTTGGNNANGAAGGTTGGATTGCAGCAGACTCAACAGCNTCTCCANNGTANGTNATACTGCTNACTGTTGCAGTTTTNGTTGATAGTTNNACCNGTAATAGTTTCTGANGATGGAGTAAANGCAGAAGACACATATTTAAGTGTCANTGTATTTGTTCCAGTAGTCCAANTTACAACTTCNGCAGTAGGAGCAGTAGANGANTTACCTGTAATTGTTTCACCGACTGTAAAGTCACCAGAAGCACCACTAACAACCATAGTTGCTAATGTCTTAGAAGAAACAACACGGTTAGCAATTACTCCACCAGTATTAGATCCTGCTGCCCAGTTACCACTAATATCATTAATAGTTAATTGAACACCACCTGCTGTTACAGTTCTTGCAGTAATCGTACCCTCTGCCAAAGTAGTCTTTTGATAGATACGAGAACCAACTGTGTAAGGTAATGTTGTGGAATTAAGTGTAAGAACTAATTCTGGTTGGAATGTTTGAATAGCATCAGAACGAAGATTTAACTTACCACCATTTCCTCTACCGAGTTCAGCATTATTCAATACAAGTTTAGTTTGTCCAGTATTACTGAATGATGCAGCGTTGATAATAAACTTAAGATCTTCATATTGATCTGCAGTCCATGTAGTAGCGTTCTGAGATTTGAATAGAACACCTGCATAAGGTTGTTCGGAAATTGTTCTGTCACCAGAGATATCAATCTCACCCATTCTAGAAATCCAAATCTGATATGAGTTAGAGTCAGAAAGGAGAACAAAACAATGTTCTTGGGATTGAGGAATGTATACAGGGGCATCAAATGTGAATCTAGTTGCAACTGCAGCAGATTCTGATAACTGAACCTGATCAGGTTCTAGAGTAACATCAGAGAAAGGTAGAATGGTTGTTGTAGGATAACCATTTTCCATTGTTCTGATTTGCATAGAAACTGGAATGTTTGTATCCTTTTTAAAGAAGTAAACATCAACTGAAGTAAGGAAACGACCACCGACTTCATCAACAATGAATGATTGTGCGAGAGGGTCATACCAACCAATCTGTCTACTCTCAGTTCTAGTTGTCTGAATTGTTTGTTCTTGAGTTACAGTATCATTAACTATTTCTGCGTTACGAATTGCCAAGATATTTTCTTGAACTGTGTTTAACGTACCTCTTGCTTCATATGAAGTTTGAGCAGAAGATGCAACTGCACCAGAAAGACGTGAATCAACATCAGATGTAGAAAGTCTTAAAGTTCTAGTTCCTGTTGCCCATCTTGGGTTTGTATCTACACCAGGATTAGGAATAAAGAATGATGCTTTTAATTTACCAAAACGATCGGAAATTAGACGACGATCTTTAACAACAGCACGAGCACCAGAAGTTCCAACTAATACTTCTTGAACCTGCATATTTCCATAGAAGTCACCGATTGCTTGCTTAGAAAGTTCAGTAGTATCAATGTTCAAGAATGCAGTTGTAGATGCATATGAAGTAGGAAGTGTTGTATCATCATAAGGATTGAACTTATAAAAATCATCAGGAGCAGCAACCTTAAACTTACAACCACTAATCTCACCTGTTACGGTTTCACCAATAACAAAGGGAGTAGAGTTTGTTCTACTATCAACTGTAGGATCTTTAATAATTTCAATAATCTTAGGAATCTGATAATCAATAGTTGCCTTTCCATCAAAGAATGAATAGAAACGTGTTCTTGGTTTTAGACGTGCAACATCAACTTCAACGTTTCTAGAACGAATCCAAGGAATAGATGTGCTAGAAAGAATAGCATCACCCATAGATTGACGATCAATTCTAGGAATAACTTGAGTTCTAACACCAGATCTTACTTGATCTTCAGTAACTTCGATTGTATCAGTCTGATTAACACGACGCATACCACGACCATCCCAAACATCAGGTCTAGGTGATCTACCGATATCTTCTTCTAACCAATGAGAGTTTCTAGTTACCTCAGATGATATGACTTCTTCACCTGTCCATGTAGTTTCCCATGCTCCCCATTCAATTGGAGCAAAACCATTCTGATCAACA
>FUFK010718796.1_pt1 | contig 11693 bp, 10 predicted proteins | sample 1021851 | NCBI WGS metagenome assembly FUFK01 (sample SAMEA51879418, study PRJEB19060) | metagenome
GTGACGAGTGATGGGCGAACTGAGCGGGACAATCCAAATACAAAGGGAGAATTATGCTTGGAGTTCCACAAACGGGCTTATCTCCATCGCCCAAAAATCTTTACCTGTCACAAAAATCATCCCCATGGAAAACGGCTTTTTCTATGTTGACCTCGGTATTTATTCTATTCTTTTTTGTTCAAATTTTCACCGTGGTATTGTATGGTTTTGTTGATGGCGATATGGATGGTGACTTAGGCCCAATGGATCCGCTATTGGTCATTTTTGGCACCATTTGTTCTACTCCATTTCTATTGTTTTTCTTATTGCTTCGCAAACCAAAACTCGCTCATATAGTTAGGTTAGAGCCAAATCCAAATGGTAGTAGTGCTCACTATATTACGCCCGGGACTTTGATTCAATCACCAACTTCAACTGTATTACAACACCATTTAGTACACAATACTGCACCACTAGAAATGCCAAGTGTGAAGCAATTATGGATTATATTTTCGATTGGCGTAATCGTTTCCAGTGTATTTATGCTACCACTGTTGGTAACTGGAATCAACCCATTAACAATACTATTATTTCTCATTATTGCGTTACCTGCATGGATAATTGGTTTTTCTACCCCTGTGTTTGCGTGGTGGTCGACATCAAACGAGTATTTTGGTCTGAGCACGACAAGAAGACAAGGTGAATGGATGCTAATTGCTGGAATGCTGTCAACATTGCCGGCTTTATTGATAAATTCTATCATATTTCCAATTTTGATTAACTTCCTCGGGCTTTCTTTAACCGATGAATATAGTTTAGGATATGGCACTATATTATTCATATCCGCACCGATTGGCGAAGAAATTTCCAAAGCCATAGCAGTTCTTTTCCTTGCAAGATTCATCGACTCACCAAAGCGTGGTTTTCAAATTGGCTTCTCTGTAGGATTAGGTTTTGCTTTACTTGAAAATATGATTTACATCCTTAGCTCGATTTTTGCTGGTGAAGGAGCTGCGATTAGTTTCGTTTTTACCGCTGTATTAAGGGCAATTGGCTCGATTCCCGGGCACGCAACATGGACTGCAATATCCGGATATGCTATTGGTCATTACGTAATAAGCAAACGCTGGCATGAACGTAGTATGGGAGTTTTTGATAAATCAAAAAATCAACAAGATAGCCAATGGATTTTATTTGATGGGAAATCTGGCCAGCCAATGATCACATCTAAAACAAAAAGAGAAATTCCAACATTACCAAGGTGGCTATCTGCTGGCCCCAATAAAGCATTCAATATTACCCATAATCCATTCAAGGCTGTAGGAATAGCAATATTATTTCACGCACTGTGGAATGGTTCGCTGTGGACAATCAGCGTTATTGTCAAGGATTTATCTGTAGGTATTCAAATAATGGCAAATTTGTTCACGATAATTTTTCTAATCATACTACTATGGACAATATTGAGGAAATTAGTCCCTTTTGCTATCTCGGAAAAGGCTGTTATGCAGAAATAAACGCCGTACTTTCCCCATATATAGGGAAGCAAATTTAAGTCAGCCTTTACGAAGTGCGCACGGGGAAAAGCATGGAATACCTACTGGAAGGTATCAATCAGGGTAATTTGACTATNACCTCTGTAGTCATGTTAATACTTGTTATTGCCTCAACAAAAGCCCGCTTTTTGGATGGTGGTGGAGTAGCTGCCGCAGTGTTTGTCGGACTTCTAGTAGGAGTGTTGGGTCATTGGACTTGGCTACTAATTCTGCTTGCTTTCTTGGTATTTTCCCACTTTGCAACCAAATGGAAATTTGCCGAAAAAAAGGCCAGAAATATGTCTGAAAGCGATGATGGCCATCGTGGATGGGTCAATGTGTTTGCCAACGGTGGAATCCCGGCATTAATTGCCACTGGGGCGTTTATCAGCGAGGATTGGAATTATGGTTTATGGATGTTCGGCGCTGCGGTTTCAGTGGCTGCTGCTGATACCTTTGCTAGTGAATTTGGTTGTTTGGATGATAATGTAAGAATGATTACTACATTCAAGAATTGTGAACCAGGAATAAATGGTGGATTTTCAAAGACAGGTCAAATCGCAGCACTTTGTGGCGCCCTATTAATCGGTTTGATGACTTTCGGCGCCTGGTATGTAACTAACTTAAATAATCCAATAAACGATGGTGTTTCGTTAACATTGGCGGTGATTTCCATAGGATGGGTTGGTTGTCAGATTGACAGTTTCCTCGGTGCTTGGTTCGAAAATAGAGGGTACTTAACCAAGGGTGGTGTGAATGCCCTAGCCATCACCTCCGGAATGCTGATTATGTTTGCTTGGCTACAATATTGATGCTATACCAACAGGCAGATAGTTATTCAACTAATAACAACTCGAACTATCATGGCCAACCGGTGTGTTAGCATAATCTTGCTAGTTTTGCTGGTTGGCGTAATCGCATCTTCCACAGTTACTGCTCAAGATGATTCCTACACTCCTGGATACATTGATTGGGAGGTTAATCCTGTTGAACAGTTATTTGTTGAAGGAATGACTGAGTCATCAGCGATTTTACAGAGAGAAAGGCCTGATCAAACCGAAGGTGGTATCAGCCTTGATCCGCTGTTTAATGGCGACATATTTACTATTCAAAGCGAGCCAGTTCAAACTGCTTTTTCCCAAACCGTCAAAATTAGTGTATTCTTTTCTGTTTATCTTGATGACAATGTTGGCCCTGAAACCTGTTTCAGACAACAAACTACTAGTTTGCAACTTTCTGACGCATCAACAACTCTCACCTATACTGTTAGTTTAGGTGGCGAACAAATTTACCAAGAATCGGTGACAAACATTGTCGATGAGATTACTCCTGGCCAAGCTATGAATTTCTCAGGCCCAGAAAATGAGATGAACATTACCGCAAATCCCGGTGATGTGTTTACATTATCACTCAGTGCAGTGCACAACTGCCTTGGCTCCAGTGTGATGGTACAGTGGGGCGGAGGCCCAGAACCCCAAAATTCCGGAGGAATTGTCATGGTTGGAGTACTGTATCAGCCGGAAATACGCATGATTTTAGATGAATCAAATATCGCTCATATAGAATTTGATCCACTGATGCCATGGGGTGCTAGTGATATCAAAGACATAAAATGGGAAATTTGGGGGCCTCTCAAAGATTATGAAAAAGTATCTTTATCAAATGATAATAAATTAGAAGACTCAACTGGAAAGACGTTGACTGTAAGAGAAATCGGTGATAACGAATCTATCTGGACATGGTCGGGTAAAAAGGTACTTGCTAACGGTGAACTAAATTTACAAATGTGCGTCAGAACTATTTATGGAGACTTGAATAGTGAGTGTCATGCATTTGGTATTTTACGCTTCGAGGTGTCTGATGAAGATAGTGGTTTCCTCAATGCTAAGCTATTCTTAACCCTGTCTGCTGTGTTTGCCCTGTTAGCATTCTTGGCAAATACGTTCAACCAAGGTCTATTGATTCCAATTCCAATTCTAAGCGCCCTGGTAGTGATGATGATATTATTTGTTCCCACTGCCTTCAGTCAGAATAACCTAGGTGCTGATGCAGCAATTTATGAAAATACTCGAGTGCCTAATGCAGATTTGGTTGATGAGAACGATAAATCTTACAGCATTACCGAATTATTTGATGGTAGCGATGCCCTAGTTATTGGCATGGGTTTACCAGCCTCTGAAAACCTTATTGAACAATCTAATCAATTTAATATTACCTTGGAAAAATACGGTGATGATGTGGCTATAGTTCATGTATTGTCCGGTATGAGCCCAATGAATTCAGACATAATCCAAATGCGCCAGCAACTCAATGTATCGTGGCCAATTCTAATTGATAAAAATGAACACTTCGCGGCAACCCTACCACATGGAGTATCTGATTCAGTGATTGTTCTTGATAAAGCAATGCACGTGACATACTCTAAAACTCCTGTAGCATACGCTGATGATATTAGTGAGGCTATCGATAAAATTCCGTCAGGAGGCTCGCAAAACCTCGGGGCTTATTTTGCCATGTTGATAGGTCCAGGGCTATTCCTCTTCTTCATCGCACTTCCAAGAGAAGGATGGAGTCCACCTGATGAACCACTCCCCCCTGGTTCACTATGGGCATCAATNATNGGNGCTGGAGCNGCNGGNATTNTACTTGTCAATNTACCAANATTNATNGCNACANTATTACCNATNGGNTCNGGTNTNNTNTTNTATNTNGATATCGTAATGATGCTNTGGTTTGTNGAAATGGCGTTCTTTACCGCCAAGAATGGTAAACCATTCGAGGCGGCGATTTTAGCCAAACTGATTCATGGACTTTATCCTAGGCATTTCCAAGACTGGCGGCCATTGGAAGATATGGAAAGAGACTTACTGATTGGTATTTGGTTCGGTTGGTTCGGTTTACTGGCCTTCCCAGCATTATTCCCGCAGGCCGTTGGAGCTGCCTTCCTAAGTGGCTTTGTTGGCATATTCAGATCAATTATTTCACTAGTTTTGATTCTTTTACTAGGCGGCTTAGCGGTACTATCCCTTAGATTAATTGCTGCTGTTGGAGGTCCTATCTCTCGATTNTTTGGTAGGTTTGGAGCCGAGTCATTCACTCAATTTGTTGGATGGTTAATACTACCACTAGCCATTTGGGTAACAATTAACTCTATCCTCGCAAGTACAAATGCTGGATTATTGTGATAACCTTTACATCGGTAGATGTTTGGTAAAACGCTCATGAACAGATATTTGTCCGAATGGAGTTTGACTAGGCGGAAAACCTTTACTAATTGTGCAAGAAGATACGCTAAGCAGTACTTTTTTGTCACAAAACGTGGTAATTACAAGGGTGGAAGCACAACTAATATCTCTTATTTTGATCTAATGATTAAGTGTACAAGAATCGTATTGTTTGAATTATTGAGTGATTTGCACAAAGGAATGCACTGGAAAGATAAGGTAATAATTTCAAAAATGCGCTTCCATGTAAATGTAAATTATTTATCAAATAGTCAACATAAGATTCCTTCGAAGAAGAAAAACCAGCTGATTATTCATGGATATCGACGAATTAAGGGGTTAATGAAGCAGGATGTCCTAAGAAAAATTGTTGATAAATCAATCAAGGAATGGAGTTTTCACCACCGAGTCCAGTCAACCAGATTTGGCCACCTCGATGTCTACTGTTCACCAGACATAGTTTATCGACAAGACTCTGTATGGCACTTAGTGCGCCTAAATTTCCAATCTGAACATAGGCAACCATTTCAGGACTTAGAACTGTGTAGCATGCTATTGTGGTCAAAGGGCAACCAATACTTACCAAGTTTAGATGAAAAATTTGTAATTCACGGATTATCATGGTACAAAGGAAAATGGCTGTGCAACCAAGTAAAACCGAATCAAAAATTGTTGCAACAGACGAAACAATTACTCGAAAAAGACGTTCATCATTTCAACATTCTAGCTCAGGAATTCTATAGAAGCAATGATTATGACTCATTACCTTTAACAAAAACAAAATTATACTGTAATCGTTGCCCATACAAAATAAATTGTCCGATTAACAAAGAAGTCAGGTAGGATTTTGACAGTCAGCCTGTTAAATCATCCAATACAGCGCTGACATCGGGTGCTTTAGTAACGCCACTGGCAAGTAAAACACCTTCAGCACCAAGCTCGATTGCTGTTCTTACATCCGTCCCATTCTTGACCCCTGCACCACACAAAACTCGTACGTTAGGGTTAGTTGACTTAACTGCTGCAACAGTATCTGAAACGATCGCTGGATCGGCTGTTGTTACTGAAATATCTCCGCCGATTAATTCTGGTGGTTCAACAGCAATAAATGTCGGTCCAAGTTTTGCTAATGCTATAGCTTCTTCAACATCTGCTGCGCATGCACAAATAGGGAAATCCTCCGGTAGCATAGACATTAGTCTCTCAACGTGTTGAATGCTAACTTTATGCTCTGCGTGATTAATTACTGTGCCAACTGCCCCATGATGTAAGGCCAATTCAGGCTCAAGCCATCCCGTATGACTGCCTCTACCCACCGGGTCGAGATGTTGAGTCCAAACCTCAACATTTCTCACTGATTTAGAAATTGATGATAAGTCAAAAGCAGATACAACAGCAATCATGCGAAATTCTCTATCGGTAAATTTGTCCATCTCTTTAGCAAGCAATAATGCAGAATCTCCACTTGCGGTTTCGTAGGTTTTGAAATTAATCACAATTAGAGGATTGTTCATATTATTTCGCAGGCCAAATTGCTTTTTGAGTTCTTCCACTAAAACATCATAAATTATTCGATTGGCCACGTGCAGTCACTCAACTTTGTACCATTAGGTATCGTTGAGTTATGGTCGACAATCACATCCTCGATTATACAATCAGACCCAATGTCACAATTTTCGCCAATCAAACTACGAACTATCTGGCAATTATCAGCTACTTTGGAATTGCTTAGTATTGTTGATTCTGAGACCAGCGAACTAGAAATTATCACACCTTGGTGAATCATTGAGTTACTGATGCTCTGATTAGCAGACAACTGTGGCTTGCTTGCGAACCAAGAATTGAATGTATTATTGCCATTGGAAAATCTCGCTTCACGAATACACCTAGAAACTGCATTAATCCATGATTCCTTGGTTCCTGCGTCGATAAAATAACCGTCAAATTGCATTCCATTTAATTGTCTTGCTTCGGCCAACTTTGGAAATACATCTCGTTCTAGTGAGTGTTTACCGTTTGGCATAAAATCAAAAATATCCTCTTCAAATATGTAAGAACCTGCATTAACTAGATTAGAAAATATCTCTGCTTGTTTTGGTTTTTCCTTAAATTGGGTAATTTTATTTTCATTATCGAGTCCTACAATCCCAAATCTAGTTGGATCAGCAACTTCCCATAATCCCAAACTACCAATCCCACCATTGGAATTGTGTAGTGATAGTAATTTTCCAACATCCAAAGAAGAGATGATGTCGCCATTAAAGCAAGCAAATTTACCACTAACAACATCTTGACAATTACGGAGTGCGCCTCCTGTGCCTAGTGGTTGTGTTTCATTGACTATTCTTACATCAAAGTCACAATCTATCGAATCAAAGTAAGACTTGATCATCTCTACTTTGTAACCACCTGCTACCACTACTTCATCAATCAAATCTGATGGTACTGTGTAGATAACTTGCTCAAGTAAAGTTCTATCCAACATTGGTAACAACGGTTTGGGTACTGAATTAGTCCACGGACTTAGTCGCGAACCAATCCCCCCAGCTAGAACCACGACTTGCATTGGCTGGCGGTTCACGGTAGAGTCTTTGAATCAATCCGTTCATTTCTCAGTGTTTGAATCATTATTTTCATCCGTTTTAGGAACTGAATAGTCTATACCACAACTTCGACAAACCTGATTGTCATCCCAATCACATTGCCTCTTACAACTCATCGAAATCAAGCCTTCCATTTAACCGAGCATCCAATTGATTCTGTTTCTGATATACTAGGTGATATACCATCTAGCATGGCATTTATCGCGTCTTTTAATTCACTGGTTGAGGCCTGGTTTGGATCTTTTGGGGAATCATCCATCCTGCCTCGATAAACTAAGGTTTTCTCGTTGTCAAATAAGAAAAATTCCGGTGTCCTTTTTGCTCCATAAGCATGAGCTATTTCTTGAGATGCATCATGTAGATAAGCATATGGCATGTCGTTTTTAGCCCTTTTAACCATATGTTCAAAGGAATCATTTGCGTATACTGAAGCATCATTTGAGTTTATTCCAACGAAGCCTATCTGATTAGATTTACAATATTCTGACATTCTATTCATTCGGTCTACGCTTGCCACCACGTATGGGCAGTGGTTACACTCAAACACTATGACTAGACCATTTTCCATCACTGACTGTTCTAAACTGAGTGACTGTCCGCCGATTTCTACGTTCGCATTTTTCAATGAATAGTTAACTGCCTTGTCACCAATATTTAGAGTCATGATGGTCTGTCGGGGTTCTTGATTAAAGAATCTTGTTTTCTAGATTGGTCCAAAATTTAATCCAACGAATAGGACAATGGATGAAAAAACAACAATCAAAACATTGTCATCAATAGGGCCAAACTCATATCGCTCGACAAATGACGCAACCATACCTGAAATTAGTCCCCAAACTGGTATTTGAGGTTCAGCCATGGTACCGATAAAGTATCCCAAAGGAAGGCACAATGCTGCCATACCTACATTTCCCCAGGCGCTTTTCGTTCGCTTTTTGAACATCTTATTGCGAATAATGCCGGTAACTCCATCACCAAATGCCATGAATAGTGAGGGCAGAATTGCTAACCATGGCTGGTCGCTGTATTCCCAAATAACATATACTGAAATTCCGAGCATAAATGCAAATGTTGCGTCATTCATATTCTGCTTAGTTTGCATCCACCAAAGCCTTCTGTCTAGGATATGGGTCGCGGCAAGAGCGATACTACCTAGAACACCACCAATCAACACCCAGATAGGATCGTCAAACACCATTGGTGATGCGATTATTGGCACCCCACCTGCAAGCATGTGGGCAACCTTTCTATTGTAATAAACCGCAACCATATGTTCTGAACCTTGTTTTCTAAGATAATGATAGAAGGGTTTGATTCCATACACTACAGCTATTGCCCAAAGACCAAGAATTCCCAACCAAATAGCATCGCTAGGCATGCTTTGTCCTATGAATGACAGTGTTTAGAATTTAAGGTTGAATCAAAGTATTCAAAGACGGCCTTTCTCTGGACAGACCCGGAGAAGGTTATGAATATCCATGAATATCAAGGCAAAGAACTACTGAGAACTAATGGCGTTCCAGTTCTAGAAGGAGTACATTGTAAAACGGTGGATGAGGCTCTCGCAGCATATGACAAACTAAACTCAAAAGTAGTTGCCGTAAAATCTCAAATCCATGCTGGTGGCAGAGGCAAAGGGAACTTGTATTCACCAGATTCCGGTGATTTAGTCATGGAAGGTGGTGTCAAAATCGCTTTCAGTCGTGATGAAGTTAAANATTATGCAGAGAATATTTTAGGCAATATTCTTGTCACAATACAAACTGGTGAATCTGGGAAACTGGTCAGAAACTTATACGTTGAATCAGGTTGTGACATAGCTCATGAATACTATCTAGCACTGTTGGTTGACAGAGAAAATAAGTCAGTTATGATAATGGCCTCTACTGAGGGGGGTATGGATATTGAAGAAGTGGCACATAATACTCCAGAATTAATTCACAAAATATCTATAGACCCCAATGCAGGCCTGATGGGTTTTCAAAATAGAGACCTAGGGCTCGCACTCGGATTAGAAGGTAAATCATTGAAATCATTCATGAAAATGCTGGCAAAGATGTATGCTATGTTTGTTTCAAATGACTGCGCTATGGTAGAGATTAATCCGCTAGTCCTTACTACTGATGATGACATAGTAGCACTAGATTCGAAAGTATCGTTTGATGAGAATGCTGAATTTAGGCATCGCTACTGGGATGAACTGCGTGATTTGAGTGAAGAAGAGGAAGTTGAAATCAGGGCTAAGGAAGCCGGTTTATCCTATGTCAAACTTGATGGCAATATTGGCTGCTTAGTCAACGGTGCAGGGCTTGCGATGGCCACCATGGATGTCATCAAACTCTATGGTGGTGAACCAGCCAATTTCCTAGATGTTGGTGGAGGGGCAAATGAAGAACAAGTTAAGACAGCGTTTTCAATCATCCTAGAAGATCCTAATGTCAAAGGGATATTAGTCAATATTTTTGGCGGAATCATGCGCTGTGACATAATCGCTAGAGGTGTGATTGCTGCGACTGAGGCACTCTCTCTAGAAGTGCCTCTCGTGGTTCGGTTAGCAGGTACTAATGTCGATGAGGGTAAAGCAATACTTGCAGAATCGACGCTCAACATACACCCTGCTGATGACCTGGCTGAGGGTGCTCAGAAGATTGTCGAGCTCATCGGAGGAGGTGTTTGATATGGCAATATGGATTGAAGAAGATGCCAAGGTCTTGGTTCAAGGAATTACTGGAAAACAGGGTATGTTCCACGCCGACAAAATGGTAGAGTATGGTACAAACATCGTTGGAGGATGTACGCCTGGCAAAGGTGGTCAAACTGTTGAATTACAAGGCAGAAACTTCCCTGTCTGGAATTCAATGACAGAAGCAATTACGGCGACTGATGCTGATGCAACGGTAATCTATGTCCCACCGCCGTTTGCTGCTGAAGCAATAATGGAAGCAGCTGATGCGTTTGATTCGGTAAAGGGTGAGGGAGTTATTGTCTGTATTACAGAAGGAATCCCGACTCTAGATATGGTCAAGGCCGTAGCCTATGTCTACAACCGCCCGGGTGTTAGATTGATTGGTCCAAACTGCCCTGGTATTATCACACCTGGAGAGTCAGGCGGAGCAAAAATCGGCATTATGCCAGGCCACATCCACGCTAAAGGCAGAATCGGAATAGTATCTAAATCTGGCACCCTCACTTATGAAGCAGTGGCTCAGACCATGAGTATCGATGAAGGTCAGTCGACTTGCATTGGGATAGGTGGTGACCCAGTGAACGGAACTGGATTCATCGAATGTCTTGCTGCGTTTGAGGCAGACCCGCAAACAGCAGCGATCGTTATGATTGGCGAAATTGGCGGGACTGCAGAGGAAGATGCTGCTGCATGGGCAGCAGAAAATGTCTCCAAACCAATAGTCGGCTTTGTCGCTGGGGCTACCGCACCGCCGGGTAAGCGAATGGGCCACGCTGGGGCAATTATTTCTGGTGGCAAGGGAACGGCAGAGGAGAAGTTTGCTGCATTTGAAGCCGCAGGTATTGCTTGCGCAAAAGATCCCTCAGAACTTGGCAGTGTACTGTTAGAGTCCTTGAAGAAAGCAGGCTTAAGGTGAGATTTAAGAATGAAAGATTTTGATTTCCGTTGCTTCAAGTGCCGAGGTAGATTTTGCGCTGATTGTGAAACTGGAAAAAGTATAATGTGCAAATCTTGTTCATAGGAAAATCTCTTTTCTATGCAGCGAATTTTTGGGCACCAGAGTTGAAGATTTAATGATTTCAACTCTCATCTTACCTTCTTTACCTCTAGCGTAAAATAATTCTGATGGGCTAACAAATTCATTCCAGTAGCGTTGGAAGATTTCGGCTTTCTCCGCCGATGCTGCTAGTACTTTTGGGACTGTATGGTACATCACCAAGCGTTCTTTGACCGGACGGAAAAATTTAGCAATCACCTCTGGCATAATTTTTGATAACCATGTGTCGGTGATAAATTTGGATGAACGTGATATTACATATCTAGGCTTTTCCATAGGTCCCAAAATTTGCTCCAAACATTCTGAAAATAATGCACTTTCTTCTTCTGTGGCATTCTCGAGATGCAAACGTACCCAGCCCCCTCCACGGTTACCACCATCAGCACGACAATTTCTTGAGATCATTCCTAGATGAATCAAGCTATTTACGATCGAAAGTGAAATTGCTTGAACTAGAGATTCATCGGTCCACGGAGTTTTTTCTTTACCAAACGAAAAGCCACCTCCTGAGCCAACGCTCAATTTTGCTTCAATTGCGGAAGTAGGTTTGGCAAAAAATGGCTGGCCGATTCCCCATAGACCTCTTACGTGAGTTCTATTACGACTACG
>FUFK010046928.1_pt1 | contig 11692 bp, 12 predicted proteins | sample 1021851 | NCBI WGS metagenome assembly FUFK01 (sample SAMEA51879418, study PRJEB19060) | metagenome
TAAAAATGCAGCAAATGATTTTAAAAGAGTTAGCCTAGAATTGGGTGGCAAGGGTGCAAATATTGTTTTCAAAGATGCGGATCCTGAAGCTGTNGAAAGAGGNGCCACAAGATGTTTTAGAAATTCTGGNCAATCATGTAANGCTCCAACCAGAATGTTAGTCGAAAAATCAATCTATAAAGAAACAGTAGATAGACTAATTAAATTTGCAAATGATTTCAAAGTAGATAACCCAAATAAAGAAGGAGACCATATTGGTCCTGTAATATCTGAAACCCAATATAACAAGATACAAGGATTAATTAAGAAGGGAATAGATGAAGGAGCAAAATTAGTTGCAGGAGGACTTGGTAAACCTGATGGTTTAACAAAAGGTTATTATGTAAAGCCAACAGTTTTTGCGGACGTAAATAATCAAATGGAAATAGCACAAACAGAAATTTTTGGACCNGTNTTATCTGTTATTCCTTTTGAGAGCGAAGAGGAGGCAATTAAGATTGCAAATGATACGACATACGGATTAACAAACTACATCCAAACTCAAGATCAAAATAAAGTACATAGGGTAGCAAGAAAACTTAGATCAGGAATGGTTGATGTAAACGGCGCAGGTATTGCGGTTGATGCACCATTTGGTGGATTTAAACATTCAGGTATTGGAAGAGAAGCTGGAAAAGATGGTCTACTAGAATTCTTGGAAGTAAAATCTATTGGTGGGTGGAGTTAATTATTCACCGATTTTTCTTTTACACCTTCTAAAAAAGCCAAACATTTTTTAATTTCACTTAGTTCAATAAATTCGTCAATTTTATGAGCTTGTTCTATCGATCCAGGTCCACAAACTACAGTGCTTATTCCAATTTCTTGAAATAATCCTGCCTCTGTTCCAAAAGATACGACTTCTCTAGAATTATCTCCTGTAATACTAGATACAAATTCGCAAGCTTTGGAGTCATTTACCCTATGAAATCCAATTATTTCTCCAATTATTTTTTTTTTAATAGATGCATTTGGATATTTTTTTTTCATTTCTAATAAAAGACCATCTGCATATTTATCGATTTCACTATTTAGAAATATACCATCCTCTTTATTAACAGGTCTGGTTTCCCAATTGACATGACATTTGTCAGCTATAACATTGTGAGCAATTCCTCCAAATATTCCACCAATCGATAAAGTTGAATAGGCAGGAGTAAATATAGAGTTTTTTGGTTTCCTATTTATCAAATCATTTCTTAATGACATTAATTTATTAACATATTTNGATGCATATTCAGCTGCATTNACCCCTTCATCTGGTTTGGAACTATGACCAGCTAAACCCTCAAAAAAAGTTGTATACTCATAACATGCTTTGTGAGAGTCTATAATTTTCATTTCTGTTGGTTCGCCTACGATACAAATTCCATTTGTTATTTTTCTTTTTTTTAGTTCTTTAATCAATAAGGGAGCTCCAATACATGCAGTTTCCTCATCAAACGTGAGAGAAAAGTGTATATCTCTTGAAAGATTTGCTTTTGAAAATATTTCTGCAAAAGCCAACGAACANGCTAAAAATCCCTTCATGTCGCAAGAACCTCTACCATATAATTTTTCATTTTTTATCTCTGCAATAAAAGGGTCTGTGGACCAACCTTTAGATACTGGCACTACATCTGTGTGACCTGAAAGAATTATAGGCTCTTTTCCATTTGGTTTTTTTGCTTTTAATGTAGCAAAAAGATTTACCCTTTTTTTTTCATCATCAAAAACCTTAAAAGATGAAGCACCACATTTNGTAAGTATATCTTCACAATAATTAATTAAAGAAGAATTATTTTCACCTGAAATTGTTTTAAAAGATATTAAATCTTTAAGAATCTTTATTGATTTTTCAAATAATATGTTATCTATTTTCATTACAACTAATTATATATTATTATTATGAAAGAACAAATAACCTATGATGATTTTCAAAAGATAGACATTCGTTTAGGAACAGTAATATCTGTTGAAAAAAATGAAAAAGCAAGAAAACCTTCATTAGTTCTAAAAGTTGATTTTGGAAGTGAGATTGGAATTAAACAGTCTTCAGCACAAATAACACATTTTTATAACAAAGATAATCTAATTGGAAAACAGGTAATAGGAGTATGTAATTTTCCAGAAAAAAATATTGCAGGAGTAATTTCACAAGTATTAATTTTGGGATCTATTGATAAAGAGGGAAAAGTAACATTAGTTCACCCATCTCAAAAAGCTGAAAACGGACTGCCGATAGCATAAAATATGCANCCAGAATTACTGTCATTGTCATTATTTATGCTTGGTACTAGTTGTTCACCAGGACCGAATAATATAGTTGCGTCATATTCAGGTTTTAATTTTGGGGTAGTTAAAACTTTTCCACACATGCTTGGTGTGATTTTTGGTTTTACTGCAATGGTGTGTGTACTTAATTTTGGTTTAATAAATGTATTCAAAATCTATCCCTTATTACAAGAAATACTTAAAGTCTCCGGATCACTCTTCCTTGTTTATTTAGCTTACAAAATAGCGTTTTCAAAAAATCAAACAGAAAATAAAAAAGAGAATCCTGTAAAGTTTTTTGACACATTTTTTTTTCAGTTTTTGAACCCTAAGGGAGTAATTGTAGGAATTATAATAGTATCTACATATGTCGAGAGTGGAAATAATTTTATTAATTATTCATTTTGGGTCATCCTCGTATCATTTACTTGTGCATTAATCAGTATTACTTTTTGGACATTTGTAGGCAAATTTTTCAGAAGATTTGCGACAAATGAGAAATTTATTAAAATCTTTAACTATGCTATGGCTTCTCTTTTATTGGCTTGTATTGGAACATTTTATCTATAATTTAATACATAATTAGGACTTAATAATCTATAAGATATAAATTATGAAACCAGGTAATAAAAATTCTTATAAATCTTTAAATACAATAAATATTAATTCTAAAGATTATAAGTATTATTCGCTTGCTGAGGCTGAAAAAAATGGATTATCAGGTATATCCAGACTTCCGAAGTCGTTAAAGGTACTTCTAGAAAATTTATTAAGGTACGAGGATGATTTAACAGTAACTCGAAAACAAATTGACTCAGTCAAAAATTGGCTTAAAGAAAAAAAATCTAATACAGAAATAGCATATAGACCTGCAAGAGTTCTACTGCAAGATTATACAGGTATACCTGCAGTTGCAGATTTAGCTGCAATGAGAGAAGCTGTTAAAGAAAAAAATAAAGATCCTAAAAAAATAAACCCACTATCCTCAGTCGATTTAGTTATAGATCATTCAGTTCAAGTAGATCAATCGGCTAAATCAGATTCTTTTGAAAAAAATGTAGATATTGAATTTGAAAGAAATGGTGAAAGATATTCCTTTTTAAAATGGGGACAGCAAGCATTCAATAATTTTAGAATAGTTCCTCCTGGAACAGGCATTTGCCATCAAGTGAATCTAGAATATCTATCAAAAGTTGTTTGGAAAGAATCTTACAAAGATGATGAATACTTATTTCCAGATACTCTAGTTGGAACAGATAGTCATACAACAATGGTTAATGGTTTGTCAGTTCTCGGATGGGGTGTCGGGGGTATTGAAGCAGAAGCAGGAATGCTTGGTCAACCAATTTCAATGTTAATACCNGAAGTGATTGGGTTTGANGTNAAANATAAATTACCAGAGGGAACCACAGCAACTGACCTAGTTTTGACAGTTGTTAAGATGTTAAGAGATAAAGGAGTAGTTGGAAAATTTGTTGAGTTTTTTGGTGATGGATTAAAAAATTTATCACTCGCAGACCGTGCAACCATAGCTAATATGGCACCAGAATACGGAGCCACTTGTGGGTTTTTTCCAGTTGATAACGAAACCTTGAANTATTTAAAATTTTCAGGAAGAGANNAAAATGAAGTTAAAATAGTTGAAGAATATGCAAAAGCNCAAGGTCTCTGGGCGAGTGAAGATATAGAATTTACTGATACAATATCATTAGATATGTCAAAAGTTGTTCCAACTATTTCTGGACCAAAAAGACCNCAAGANAAAGTTTTATTAAATGAAGCCTCAGNAAGNTTTAAAAAAGTTTTTAAAGACGCAACAGGTCGAAATGAAAAAANNANTTCAAAAGTTGAAAATACAGATTNNNAAATNGAAGATGGATCAATATTAATCGCTGCAATTACATCATGTACTAATACATCCAATCCAAATGTTTTAATTGGTGCAGGATTACTTGCAAAAAAAGCTGTTGAANNTGGNCTCNAAACAAAACCATGGGTCAAAACTTCNCTAGCTCCNGGTTCNCAAGTTGTAACAGANTACTTAGAAAAAGCTGGATTAAACAAATACTTNGATATACTTGGTTTTAACTTAGTTGGATATGGTTGCACAACATGCATTGGAAACTCCGGCCCTCTAAATGATAATATTGTTAAAGCGATAGAAAGTAAAAATTTATATGCAGTTTCTGTTTTATCAGGTAATAGAAACTTCGAAGGAAGAATATCACCACATATAAAAGCTAATTATTTAGCATCACCCCCTTTAGTTGTTGCTTACGCTTTAGCTGGTCATATGGAAGTTGATCTATACAAAGATTCTTTAGGTAAAAGCAAAAATGGAAAAGATATTTTTCTCAAAGATATTTGGCCTACAAATAAAGAAATTGAGGACACTTTAAATAAATCTTTAAATCCTGATATGTTTATTAAAAGATATTCAAATGTATCATTAGGACCTACACAATGGCAAAAAATTAAAACAGATAAAACGAGTATTTATAACTGGGATGAAAGTTCTACATATGTTAAAAGACCACCTTTCTTCGACTCTCTTTCAGACAAGCCTGAGGGATTCAGAGAAATTAAAGATGCGAGACCATTGCTAATTTTAGGAGACATGGTTACAACAGACCACATTTCACCAGCTGGATCTATTCAGAAAGATAGTCCAACAGGTGAATANTTNATGNANCATCAANTTTTACCAAAAGATTATAANTCATATGGNTCNAGAAGAGGAAACCATGAAGTAATGATGAGNGGAACTTTTGCAAATATAAGAATAAGAAACGAGATAGCGCCAGGTACAGAAGGCGGTTTTACAAAATTATTCCCAGAAGGAAAAGTGATGCCTGTCTATGATGCAGTAGTAGAGTATAAAAAAAGAGGAACAGACTTATTAGTCATAGGTGGCAAAGAGTACGGAACAGGATCATCAAGAGATTGGGCGGCGAAAGGAACAAAACTATTAGGTATTAAAGCGGTAATAGCCGAAAGTTTTGAGAGGATACACAGATCTAATTTAATAGGAATGGGAATATTGCCTCTACAGTTTATTGAAAATATCAATAGAAAAAATTTAAACCTGAAAGGTTCTGAGTTGATTAGTGTTGTTAATTTAGAAAAAGGAATTAATCCATCAGATAAAGTAGAACTTGAGATAAAGTATATAACTGGAGAAATTAAAAAAATTAAAACTCTTTGCAGAATTGATACAAAAAATGAATTGGAGTATTATAAAAACGGTGGAATACTACAGTATGTTTTAAGAAATATGATTTAATTATGGATGAAGATATAGCAGCTATTGATGCAAATACTAGAAATCAAAAAATAAAAGATTTTTTTGTAAAATTTAAAAAGCATATTATTTTTTTAATTTGTACAATTTTTCTTTTAATCTTTGCTTACTTTATTTATGTCGATATACAAAAAAAAAATAGAGTCAAAATTTCTGAAAAATACAACCAAGCTACAACCGAATTTTATTCTGGTAATAAAATTGAAATAGAAAAAGAATTAGTAGAAATAATTAAATTAAAAGACAAAACTTATTCTCCATTATCCCTATATTTTTTGCTTGAAAATGGAATTATCACAGAGAATGATAAAATTAATAAATTTTTTGATATATTAATAGAAGAAACTGACCTCGAAAAAGAAATAAAAAATCTTATAATTTACAAAAAAGCTTTGTTTAATTCAGAATTTGAGTCTGAAAATAATCTTATTAAAATTCTTAATCCAATAATAAATTCTGATAGTATTTGGAAATCACATGCACTTTATTTAATGGCAGAGTTTTTTTACTTTAAAAACGAAAAACAAAAATCTAAGGAATTTTTTGAGAAGATCATAAGTGATGAAAAAAGTAATTTATCAATTAAAAAAGAAGTGCAAAAAAGATTAAATAGAGATTTTAGTGAATAAAAAAATCATACTTTTATTAATTTTTTTTTTAACGATAAATTGTTCTTTTAATAGTCAATCTAAGTTTTGGACAAAAGAAACTAAAATAAAAGTTGAAAAGAACTCAAACATTAATGAGATTTTTAAAAAAGATAAAATTTTTGAGAAAGAATTAAACCCAAGTCTTAAAATAAAACTTTCAGATAAACTTATTGAAAACAGTTTTATAGGTAATTTGGATAATAATAATGGAAGAACAAATTATAATGGCAATTTAAAGAAAAGTTCTAGATTTAAATTTTCAAGAATTGACAATTTTGATTTTACAGAGCCAGAGATAATATTTAGTAAAAATAATATTATTTTCTTTGATAACAAAGGTTCAATACTTAAATTTGATGAAAAGTCAAAATTAGTTTGGAAAAAAAATTTTTATAATAAATCTGAGAAAAAATTAAAACCATTACTTTCATTTGCAAATAATGAAAAAATTTTATTAGTTGTTGATAATCTCGCAAGATTTTATGCACTTGATATTGACTCTGGGGAATTACTTTGGGATAAAAAAAATCCTTCACCATTTAACTCGCAAGTAAAAATCTATGAAGACAAATTTTTTGCTATAGATTTTGATAACATACTTAGATGTTTCTCAATTAAAGATGGAAATGAAATTTGGCAATTTAAAACAGAAAAATCTTTCATAAAATCTCAAAAAAAATTATCTATATTAATCGTTAATGATAAAGTTTTTTTTAATAATTCTTTAGGAGATATAAACGCTGTTGACATTGCATCTGGGAACATGCTTTGGCAACAACCTACTCAAACTTCATCTTTATACGAAGATACATTTTCACTTAAAACTTCCGATTTAATTGCATCAAATGATATAATTTTATTTTCAAATAATAAAAACGAATTTTATTCATTAGATATTAAAAAGGGATCAGTAAAATGGAAACAAAAAATAAACTCAAATTTAAGACCTACTTTAATTGGAAATATGATTTTTACAATTAGTCTAGAAGGTTTTTTAATAATTATAGACAAAAGAAACGGAAACCTAGTTAGGTCTACAGATATATTTCAAAATTTTGGACCAAAAAAAAGAAAAAAAATTGAACCCATCGGTTTTGTTGTTGGTACCGACAAAATTTATTTAACAACTAATAATGGCCTATTGTTAGTTATTGATATTTTAGACGGAAAAACGAATTCTATTTTAAGAATTGATCGGAAAAAAATATCAAGACCATTTGTTTTAAATCAAAATCTATTTATAATTGAGAAAAGCTCTATTATTAAGCTTAATTGAAAATGTTTTTAAAAATACTTGATAAATTAGGTAGAAAAAAAATTGTTTTAGATAGAGGCCCGTCTCATCCAAAATATGATGAAGCAAAACCATGGATGAATAGATACTATCTTTTGTTTAGACACAGACCAAAGTGGTTTCCATTTAATATCTTAATTCATGAGATGTTAGATGATGACCATGGAGATGGAGTGCATAATCATTTATTTCCTTTTATTACAATAATTCTAAGAGATGGATATTGGGAAACATTAAAATCAGGAAAATATTGGAGATCACCAGGTTACATTGGATTTAGATCTGCAAATAACTTTCATAGAGTTGATTTAAAACCAGGAACCAGACCTTTGACCCTTTTTATTTCAGGTCCTTACGGACTTAGAAAAGGGCCGAGATCTGAATATGGTATAGATTTTAAAACTAAAATTAAATGAAAGGGTTATAGGCCCATTGAAGTATAGCTTGACGCTGTCTTCTTCTGCAATCCAAGTCTCCTTCATCACAATTTTTTTTGATAGCTTTAACGTGCCTTGTAAAATTTTTCCATCTTTTGATCTGAACTTCGTCAATTTTCGGAATACGTCTTCCATTTGTATATCTACAGTACCATTGAAACCAACCAAGAGGATCTTCTTTAAAAATCCAACCTTTATCTTGCCATTCTTTTCGTGACAGGCCAGCTTTAATTCTAAATCTATTTAACTTAACATCAAATTTTTTACTTAATTTTGCTTTTTTAAACCAATTCTTGGGATATTCATCGATATTGATGCCAAAATATGAACCACCAAAAACCCCAAGTTCTAACATTTCCTTTGGTGTTAATTCAGGTTTAAAAATTCTGTAAAAATCATCTTCACTCATTTTTTATATTTGTTCCATTCCTTGTGAAAGTAGTTGGTCATATAAATTTTCGTCAGCATTACCTTCGCAACCCATAAGCAGTATATTTGAATTTTTATCTAATTCTAATTCTTCTTTTATATTTTTATTATTACAGCTAGCTATCAAACTTATTATTCCAGGAGCTGAACATTCTCCTCCTATTATTTTTTCATCAGTAAAATTAAAATTTGCAAGCATTGCAACAGTTTTAGCGATATTGTCATCAGCAATACTAAGACACATGTTGACAGAATTTTTAATTATTTTCCAAGGTACTAAAGATACTTCGCCACACGACATACCACCCATAATACTTTCTTTTTTTATTTCTATTTTTTTTAAAATTCCCTTTTCCACACTTTTTAAAACACAATCTGCAGTTTCAGGTTCGACAATAATGATTTTTGGTATTTTTTTAAAATATTTTGCTATTCCTGCAATTGTGCCTGCAGCCATACCGCCTACACCAGCCTGTAAAAAAACATGNGTAATATATTGATCTGTTTGAGATGTGATCTCTTTTACCATCACAGAATATCCAGCCATAGTCAATTTTGGTACTAGCTCATAATTCTCCCATGCTACATCTTGAACAATATGCCAACCGTTCTTTTTTGACTGCTCTAAACATTCTTTTAATGATGCCTCATAATTTCCTTTTACTCTTATAACATCTGCTCCAAGTTTTCTCATTTCATTTGCCCTATACTCACTTACAAATTCACTTATAAAAATTTTACATTTTAAATTTAATCTTTGTGATCCCCAAGCTACAGATCTTCCATGGTTTCCAGCTGTGGCTGTAGATATAGTAATATTTTTCTNTCCTTTAGAAATATATTCAACTGCATATGCTCCACCCAAAGCTTTAAAAGATTTTAATCCAAATCTTTTTGATTCATCTTTATAAAAAATATTTTTTGTATTCATATATTTTGATAATTTATTAAGAGTTATGAGTGGCGTAGGCTTATAAGAAGGCCATGATGAAATTGTATTATAAGCATCATCAATGAGTTTATCAGGTAAAACTTTAAGAATTTCTTGTCTATTAAAATCAAAATTTTTATTTGTTAAAAAGTTGGAAATTTTCCAATTTAATAAATCAGAGTTTCCCATTTTTAACAATCAAGTGTATTTAGTTTTTCCCAATCGGTAATAGGATCTCTTTTGTTAAATGATTCTTGTCTACTAAATTCGTCAATTTCTAATTTTTTAAGTTTAACATAACTATTTATTACATCCTCACCAAAGGCCTCTTTCAATTCCTTGCTGTCTTCTAGCTCTTTAATTGAATCTTCAATTTCATCAGGTAACTTTTTAAGATGAGAATAATTTTTATAATCTGTATACATATTGCAGGTTAAAGGTTCTCCTGGATCAGTTCTATTGTTGAGNCCATCTATACCTGCAGCAATTATACCTGCTTGTAGAAGATAAGGATTTGAGGACCCATCCATTAATCTTAATTCAAATCTTCCTGGGTCTGGTATTCTGATCATATGAGTTCGGTTATTTCCAGAATAAGAAATGCTACTAGGGGACCACGATGCACCTGATTTTGTTGGAGGTGCATTTATTCTTCTATAGCTATTTATAGTTGGATTAAAAAATGCTGAAAGTGGTTGAGCATGCTTCATTATTCCACCTAAAAAATTATATGCAGTTTTACTTAAGCCTAGTCTATCGCTATTATCCAAAAACTTATTTTGTTTATCTTTCCATAACGAAACATGTGCATGACAACCATTACCAGTTAAATTTTCAAAAGGTTTTGGCATAAATGTTGCTCTTAAACCATGTTTTTCAGCTAAAGATTTAACCATATATTTAAAAAAAGTATGTCTATCTGCAGTTATCAAGCAGTCAGAATAATCCCAATTCATTTCAAACTGACCATTAGCATCTTCATGATCATTTTGATAAGGGCTCCATCCCAGCTCAATCATGCTGTCGCATATTTCTTTAATTAAATCATATCTTCTCATAAGTGCAGATTGATCATAACAAGGTTTTGGCTGAGTATCTCTGTCATCAGCAATTTTAGAACCGTCAGGTGAAATTAAAAAATATTCACATTCGACTCCAGATTTCATAATTAAATCTTTTTTCGAAAGTTTTTCTATTTGGTTTTTAAGCATTACTCTTGGTGAAGCTTTAACTTGTTTTCCACCCATCCATAAATCTGAAGCCAACCAACCAACTTCCTTATTCCATGGCAGCTGAATTAAACTGTTTGGATCTGGAATTGCAAACATATCTGTGTCAGCTGGACTCATGTCTAGCCAAGTCGCAAAACCTGCAAAACCTGCACCATTTTTTTGCATTTCACTTATAGCCTGGGCGGGAACAAGTTTTGATCGAAGAACTCCAAACAAGTCTACAAAACTTATTAAGAAATATTTTATCTTTTTTGATTTAGCTATAGAGCTTAAATTTTTAGACATAAATTAATCTAGCATATTTTTATTTAAAAAAAGAAGTAATAGTTTCCCAGTAAAATAATATATTTACAACAATAATAATAATAACCGCTATAATCACACCATATTTTGCTTTAGGCCAGGCCAATCTTGCCATTTTACTTGGAGTTTTATTTTTTAAATCTTTATCTTCCATAAACATTATAAATTTCATCATCAATTATAGCATTGAAAGAAATTGATCTTCTTTCTTCTTTCGTATCTTTAAAGGGAAAAACTGTATGCATTAAATAATTTGGAAAAAAATAAAAATCCCCAACAGATGGAGTTAAATCTAATGTCGAATGGCATAAAAACATCCTTGATCCATGTATTAACTGTAAATTGCCACCTCTATATGCAAGATTTTTTTCTTTTTGAGAGTGTGATCCCATACTTGTTGGAACTTTTAAAAAACCTGCTCCAGAAATATGTCCACCATGCCAATGAGTAGGATTATATTCATTTTCAAATTGCCTTACTATCCAAGAATTTTTTATTTCAAATTTTTTTACTTCTTTATTTGTTTCTAATTTAATCCATTGATTTACACATAATCCTAAAAAATTATACCAACCTGACTCTTTTATAAAATCATGCTCCAAAACTAACTCTTGAGTTACATCACCAACTAGGTTCTTTCCAACGTCCAATTCTTTACTTTTTTGTTTATCTTGAACGACTTTATCAACATAATTATTAAGTTTTGTAACTATTTCTTCTGGTATCCTCACATGAAAAATTGAAGGTCCAAATTTTTTTATAAGTCTAAATTGAATTTTATTTTCCATTTTTAAATTATAGTGGGAATTAGAAAAGTTTTAAA
>FUFK010723044.1_pt1 | contig 11691 bp, 14 predicted proteins | sample 1021851 | NCBI WGS metagenome assembly FUFK01 (sample SAMEA51879418, study PRJEB19060) | metagenome
AACAGATGAACATACTGCCAAAATTAAGTATTTCAGATGGGACTGTATATAAACTAGAACTGTAGTTTAGGTTTGATATGTCGAGAGGGCGAAAAAAAATACCAACACAAATAAAAAAGATTTCGGGGACGGATCGTAAAGATAGAATTCTTGAAAATGAAATGGAGGTTGCAAGGGTTGAATCTATGCCTGAAGCACCGTCTTTTTTTAATGAGTTTGCTCAAAAAGAATGGCATAAAGTAACCAATGAACTAGCAGATAAAGAGATGTTATACGAGGTTGATCTTGGATTNCTTGCGGCATATTGTCGAGAAATGGGCATCTATTTTGAAATGATTCAAGAGCTTCAAGCAGGTCATGTAGAAAGAACTTTTGATAAAGATGGTCGATTACGAGCTTCTAAAATAAAACCGGAAGCAAAGATTGCAAGAGATAGCTTGGATCGAGCAATTAAAATTGCTACGCAATTTGGATTTACGCCTTCGGCACGAGCCAGCATACCACAACCCAACAAGACAAAGGTAATAGAAAATAAATACGATTTCTTTGACTAATGAAAATTGAGGAGAACGAAAAATATTACTTTGATTCTGATGCCGCAAATCGCGTAGTTTATTTTATTGAGAATCATATCAAACACAGCAAGGGAGAATACGGAGGTAAATCTTTCAAGCTTGACGATTGGCAAAAGAAGATTGTAACCGATATTTTTGGTTGGAAAAAAAGAGAAAACAATACAAGAAGATTTAGGACTTGTTACTTATCGGTGCCAAGAAAGAATGGTAAATCGACACTTATTTCAGCAATCAGTTTGTATATGTTATTTGGAGAAAAAGAGCCGAGTGCCGAATGTTATATTGCTGCAGGCGACAGATCACAAGCTGGTATTATCTTCGATCTTGCTTCGACAATGGTCAAAATGGATAAGCAATTAAGTGGAGCATTAAAGGTTTATCGAAATTCTATCGTTCATGAAAAAAGCAATTCATCATTAAAAGCAATCAGTGCTGATGCATCTACCAAATACGGTTTTAACGCTTCATTTATCGCTATGGATGAATTCTTTGTTCAGAAGGACGATTCTCTTTGGACGGCTTTAACAACATCAGTAGGAGCAAGATCACAGCCATTAGTAATAGCAATAACGACTGCTGGATATAATAAAGAATCAATTTGTTACAAGATAAAAGATTACGGAGATAAGGTTTCAAAAGGGATAATAGACGATCCAACTTTTTATTATGTAGATTTTGGAGCTGAAGAGGATGAGGATTGGACGCTTGAAGAAACTTGGAAGAAAGCAAATCCTGGTATTGATAGTGGTATGGTAAAGCTTGAATATCTAAAAACAGAATGTGAAAAAGCTCAAAGAATGCCAAGCCAAGAAGCCAATTTCAGAATGTTACATTTGAATCAATGGGTATCTTCAGAGCAACGATGGTTATCAGATTTCGATTACATGAAATGTGATCAAGGAGAAATTGATTTTGATTACTTAAAACGATTGCCTTGTTATGCTGGCTTGGATCTTGCATCAGTTAGAGATGTTACTGCGCTAGTATTATTATTTGTAGATGAAGAAAGATATACAGTGGTGCCTTATTTCTTTACCCCTAAAGACAATGCTTTTATACGATCAAGGCGTGACGGCGTAGATTATATTGCTTGGAATAACGAAGGGCATATGGATTTAACTCCTGGTGATGTTACAGATTACAATTTTATTCAAGCAAAGATTATGGAGCTTGGAGAGAAATTTGATATTAAACAAATAAATTACGACCGCTGGAATGCATCACAATTAGTGATAAATTTAGTAAATGAGGGATTGCCAATGAATCCTTACGGTCAAGGATTTTTATCAATGTCAGCTCCAACAAAAGAACTAGAAAAAATCATATTAAACAAGCAATTAAATCACGCAGGTAATCCGGTCCTACGCTGGATGTTATCAAATGTAAGAATGAAGCTTGATCCCTCCGGCAATATAAAACCGGATAAATCAAAGAGCACCGAAAAAATTGACGGATTAGTAGCTTTAATTATGGCACTAGGTGCCGCAATGAATTCTGATCAAATAGAAGAATCTGCTTATCGTGATAGAGGGATTACATTTTTATAGTGATTTGAATCCCGGTTTTGACCTATCTTTGACAAGTATACATTCGAACTTATGGGTTTACTTGATTTCTTTAGGTCTGAAAAAAGGCATTTATCAACACAAGATACATTTATCAGTCAAGCATTAGGAGCAAATGCTAATTCAGGGACTGCTGTTACAGAGGATACAGCTCTTAATTTTTCGGCAGTTTGGGCATGTATAAGAGTTATATCTGAAGCAATAGCATCTTTGCCAATTATGGTTTACAGAGATGCTGACGGAAATAAACAAACTGATAAGAGCAATCCTATTTACAACCTGGTAGCTTGGGATCCTAACTACTACATGACCTCTTATACTTGGCGTGAATGCTTAATGACTAATCTTCTTATTCACGGCAATTCTTATTTTCTAATTGAAAGAAATAATCAACAAAGACCTATCGCTTTACATTATTTGGATCCAGATAAAGTAGAGCCAAAGAAAGTAGACGGCAGAGTTTATTACGAAGTAAAGGATTATTCAGAGCCAATATTACCGGAGAATATGCTTCACTTTATGGGATTATCATACGATGGATGTAAAGGCAAATCTGTATTATCAGCTCAAGCAGATACGATTGGTTTAAGCTTAGGAGCTAATGTAACGGCAACGTCTTACTTTGGTAATTCAACTCAAATATTTGGAGTGCTTAAACATCCTGGAAAATTAGATAGCGAATCAGCAGAGCGTTTAAGACATTCGTGGAACAGCAGATATCAAGGACCATACAATTCAAATAAGACTGCTGTTCTTGAAGAGGGTATGGATTTCAAGCCAATTACAATACCTGCGGCAGACAGACAATTACTAGAAAGCAGAAGATTTCAAGTAGAGGAGATTGCAAGAATATTCAGAGTGCCACCTTACTTGATTGGTGACTTACAAAAAGCAAATTACAATTCAATGGAGCAACTGAGCATTGACTTTGTAAGACATACATTAAGACCTTATTTGGTAAATATAGAAAGCGAATTAAACCGAAAACTATTTCGAGAATCTGAAAGAGGACAATTCTATATTAAGTTAAAAGTCGAAGGTTTATTAAGGGGTGATTCGCAAAGCCGAGCAACATTCTATCGTGAATTGTTATCAATGGGGGTTTTAAGTATAAATGAAGTNCGAGAAATGGAGGATCTTAATAAGATTGAAGACGGTGATAAGCATTTAGTGCCATTGAATTTTACTGATATCGAAAATATAAATAACACGCAAAATGAAGAATAAAGAATTACGATACTTCAATATCCAAGACCTTGAAGTAAGAAACGATGAAAATGGTCAAAGGGTAATTGGTTATGGAGCTGTTTTTAATACTTTATCAAATGATTTAGGAGGATTTACAGAGCGTATCGAACCAGGAGCATTTGACGGCGCACTAGGAGATGATGTAAGGTTTCTATTAAATCACGATCCGAATTTTATTTTTGGAAGAACGGTAGCAGGGACTTTAAGCTTATCTGTAGATGCGATAGGACTAAGATATGAGGTAGAATTGCCGGACACTCAAGGAGCAAGGGATTTAGCAGTATCGCTTGAAAGAGGTGATATAACGCAATCAAGCTTCGCGTTTACGGTAGCTGAGGATGAATGGGATCAAGATGAAGATAATAATATTGTAAGAACGATTACAAAAGTGAATCGCCTTTACGATGTAAGTGCTGTAACTTATCCGGCATACGAAGAAGCATCTGTTGCCATTCGCTCAATGGAAAAATGGCAAGAAGAAAAGAGAGCAGAGGAGATGAAAGAAGCAGTTAAAAAAGAAAAAGAAGAAAATAAAAAAGAGGAGCAAGACCTTATTAACAGAAATCTTGCAGAATTAAAATTGAAAATTAAATCAAAAACTAACTAATTTTTTTATTCAAATGAAAACATCAAAATCTTTATTTGAATCAAGAGCTGAAGTTTTAGAAAAAATGGAGGAAATCGTTGCTTTGGCAAAGACTGAGGAGCGTGATCTTACAGAAGATGAAACTACAGAGTTTGATTCATTAAGTGAAAAGGCAGACGCTTTAGAAGTGGAAGCTAAAAGAAGCCAAAAATGGGAGGACATGCAAAAGGCGAAAGTTAAAAAAGCACCTTCAATTTCTGAGGAAGAAAAAGTATCAAGAAATTGGTCTTTATTCAAAGCAATCCGTGAAGTACGTGACGGAGGTAAATTAACTGGTCTTGAAGCAGAGATGCACCAAGAAGCAGAAAAAGAAGCTCGTAAATCATTACAAGGTATTGGTATACCAACAATGATGAAAGAGAAAAGAGCTATTGATCAAACTAACAGTGCTATTGCTCCAACAGCAGTAGGTGCGTATGTTGATTCATTACAAGCTGAAGCGTTATATACTCGCGTTGGGGTAACTGATTTAGGAACTGTTGCGGCAGATACTGTATTACCTATCGCTGGAGGATCAACTGTAGGTTGGAAAACTGAGGTTGCTGCAGCAGATGACGGTGGTGCTGACTTTGATAAAGTTACTTTAACTCCAAAGAGATTGACTGGATACGCTAACATTTCTAATCAATTACTTATCCAAAATGGACCTGCGGCAGAAGCTTCGGTAATGAGAGATTTAGGACGTAATGCAGCAACTCAAATTGATAACGCAATGTTTGCTTCTTCTGATGTATCTAACGCTCCTGGCTGTATTGCTGGAACGTCTGGTGTTTTAACATTTACTGAAGCTGCATCTTTGGATGTTGCGTCTGACATGTTAGAAGCAATTCAAACTATTGCTAATGATCACGGACTTGATGGAAATCTTCAATTCGTTAACTCTTGGGAGCTTTATTCTCCAATCAAGAATGCAGCAATGGTAAGTTCAGTTTCTCCATTATACCAAGACGATAGACTTGCTGGATATCCAGGTTGGTTTAGTTCTGGTCCTGCATCTGTTGCTGGAACATCTGGAGATGGTATTTTCGGTGACTTTAGCCGTGTATTCTTCGCGACTTTCGGACCGACAAACATCTTAATTGATCCTTACACGCGTGCGGCAAATAATGAGGTAAGATTAGTAGTTAACNATCATGTTGACTGGGGCGTTGCTTCAGGAGCATCTTTTGTTAAGTATACTACTTTGAGCGCATAATTTTATTATTGATTCAGGGAGGGGATTTAATGCCCCTCCTTTAATCTTTTTTTTACTATGTATAATAAACCCCTTTCATACGGCATATTACGTCCAAGATCGACTAATTCGATAACAGAGCTTGTTACATTGAGTGAAGCGAAAGATCATTTGCGAGTTACTAATTCAGACGATGATACTTATATCACAACTTTAATTAGCGTAGCACGATCTATATGTGAGCAGTATGTTGGTTTCTTATTATCAAGAAATTCATCAATGGCTTATTATTTAGATAGATTTCCGGATTCAAAATATATAATATTGAATGGAGTTTGGATGCCGGGGACGGTAATTTTTCAATACTATGATACTAATGATAGTCAACAGACGATAAGTAGTTCTGACTATAATATTGATGAAAATAGCAGACCAGCAAGAATAAAATTGAATGAAAATATAGATTATCCAGAGGTATCAGAAAATATACTGAATCCTATTAGTATAAGAATGACTAATTGCGGACCAAGTGATGTTGATGAATTACCAAAAGCTATTCATCAAGCTATATTGATGACAATTGGACACTATTACGAAAATCGACAAGATGTAATTGTTGGATCCGGCAAGCCGTATGATATGCCAAAAGCATCAGAACATTTATTAAATCCTTTCAGAATTGTTGGCGTATAATGGATATCGGTAAATTAGATAGGAAAGCTACAATATACTCAAGAACAGCAGGGCAAGATAATTACGGATCTACCACTTTGACCTCTGCTACTATTGCTGGTTACGCTTGGGTAAAAAGAATCAACAAAAAAGCTAATGCTGAAATGATAGGTCAAGGTTTTCCAGTTATAGATAAGACTTATCAATTTGTATCAAGATATGATACTACAACAATTAAAGCTGGTAGATACTTTACTTTATCAGGAGATACCAATAAGTATTACATAAATGGAGTAGAGGAGATTGGCAGAGAGCAAGGATTATTATTAACAGTATCAACACAAGAATCACGAAGTGCCTAGTCCTGAATTTCATATAGATCGTAAATCAATGGTTCAGTTAATGAAGGCATTGAATAAAGCATTGCCGTATGATAGCCGAACACAGACCGCAATAGCAAATGGTATGAAAGATGCTTCGAAACCTATGGAGAAGGCGTTAAAACAGCTTATACGAGAAAATACGGGCAAGGGTAGAGATAAGAAATTAAAGTCAAGTGGAAGATTAGCAAGGAGCATTAAAACATTTAGAGCAAAGCGATTAGATAGATATAAAAGACCTTCTGTTTATATCGGACCAAGAATTAAAGCTCCAAAGACAAAGAAAATGAGAGATCCAAAAGTGGCAGAAGCTTGGTATCGTAAATGGTCTGGATATTATTTTTACTTTTTAGAATATGGATTTAATCCATTTGGAAATGAGAAAAATAAAAGATCAGGATTAGGATTATTACCAAAAGCTGTTTCGTTGGCTGGATCACAATCATTAGCAATGTTAAGAAGCAAGATAGCAGCAAGAATAAATAAGAATTTGCAAAAGCAAGGACTAAAATCAAATGTAAGATAGTATGCCAACGTGGGGTAACATAGGAGCTGTATTGTATAAGTTATTAAAAGATGATGCTACTGCATCAGCTATTTATGGAACGCGTATTTATCCATTATCTTTTAATACTAATACCACTACTTATCCTTGCATTGTATATACAGTTACAGATATAGATTTTTCTAATACAAAAGGAAATAGAGCNCAAGGNNTTTCCAAGCTTGATGTTTATGAAGTTCAATTAGCTTTATTTCANGAAACTTACGACGAAATGATTAGCGGGATGAAAGCTGTTAGAGAAGTGTTAGATTATGATCAAGATATCGCATTAACGATAGGGGATGAAGATATAAGAGTTCAAGCAATTTCTTTTACAGAATCACGACAAGATTACATGGATGAATATGCCGACAATGGATTATTCGTTTCATATATAGATATTAACGTAAGACAAACATTACAATGGTAAGAATTGAGTTAAAAAAAGATTGGGAAAGAGGTATGTTAAAAACAATACCTGCTGGAACCGAAATAGCTATTGACGAAGCTCTTTACGAAGAATTAAAGAAAAAAGGATTATTCGGAGAGGTTAAAGAAAAGAAAGCTAAAAAACAAAAGATTGAAATTAAAGACGAAAACTAATATTAAATTTAATTATTAAAAATGGCAACAACGGGTATTATTAACGGAACGGCGTTGGGGGTATATGTAGGTGGAACACTAATCACTCACTCAACGTCTGCTAATATTTCTTTCTCAATGGAGACAAGAGATGCGAGCACAAAAGATTCGGCTGGATATCGTGAGATACTAGAAGGACAAAGAAGCTGGACAATCGAAGCTGAAGGAATGACAGCTTTAGATGCGGCAGAGGGATTTGAAGAATTATTTGCTGCATGGGTAGCAAGAACTGCTCTAACAATCAAATTTGCAACAGACGATGCGACAGATCAATTCTATCAAGGAACTGGTTACTGCACTTCATTAAGCGTTGATTCAGGAGTAGAAGATTCATCTACATTCTCGGCTACGTTTGAAATGACGGGTACGGTGACTACATCGTAATGAAACTGTTGATTGGGGGTTGGACTTCGGTCCTCCTCCTTTCAATAATTACTAATCAACAAAAAAAATAAAAATGTTTGAATTATTGACAGTAACAGAGAATGGCAAAAACAAGGAGCTTGCTATTCGATTTGGAATGAATGCGCTTCGTATTTTTACTAAAGCGACAAATCGTTCTTTGAGTGATTTAGAAAGATTAGGTGATAACATGTCTTTGGATGACGCATTACAATTAGTTAATGCTGGATTTATTGACGGGCATCGCAAATCAGGACAATTGTATAAATATACGGTTGAAGACTTAGCAGATTTAATGGATGAAGATGCTACTTTAATTGAAAGAGCAATGAAGGTATTCGAAGCTCAATATAATGTTGAAGTAGAGGGAAACGAGCAAGGGGTGAAAAAATCCCCAAGCAAGAAAAAGTAAGCTGGGATACCATTGAATCGTATGCTTATGGTCGTATGAATATATCACCAAAAGATTTTTGGGATATGACAATGCGAGAATACGTTCTTAAACAAAGAGGTTATATTAGTGCTTTAGAGGATCAGCAGATCCACGAGTGGAATGTAATGCGAGTGCTGGCTTGTTATGTAATTAAGCCACATTTGAAAAAAGGTGCTAAAATTGATCCACAGCAAATTATGCAATTGCCGATTGATAAAACAAAAAAAGAAATTGATTTAGACAAGGCAAGAAAGGACGCAATTTTGTTTGATATGAAGATGAAAAAAATCGAGCAAAAGAATAAAAATAAAGAGCAAAAAGAAGTGAATTTAGCTGAATTATTAGCAAAAACAAAGAAGTAAAATTGGTGATAAATTGTTAAAAGTTCTTATCAAGGAATTTTATCCTAATAAAAGAACTCAAAGTTTTAAGGGCAATATGTTAGAGAACATAGAAAATCGCTTAAACGAGCTTAAAACAGCGTTAAACGGCAAATTAAAAAACGAGAAAAAGACCGAAAAAAATGGCTAAAAAGGGAATAAATATTTTCGTTGGAATTAACGATACAGCGTTTCAAAAAGGCATTAAAAGAATAAATAGAACGCTTGGCAGAATGGGTAAAAATATGTCTGCTGCAGGTCGTTCAATGACAAGAAATATTACAATGCCGTTAGGTCTTGCTGGTGCCGCATCAGTTAAAATGGCAGTAGATTTTCAATCCTCACTTACTAAAATTCAAACGCTCGTTGGAGCTACAGCCGACCAAGTAAGAGGTTATGAAAGCGCAATTAAAAGCATTTCATCAACAACAGCGACCGGTCAAAAAGAATTAGCAGAGGGTTTATTCTTTATCACATCAGCAGGTTTTGAAGGCGAAGAAGCATTAGAGGCATTAGAAATTTCAGCAAAAGGTGCCGCACTGGGTATGGGCGAAATGCAAGATATTGCAAGTGCTACTACCTCAATTATGACGGGTTATGCTGATTCGGGTATGACTGCGACAAGAGCAGGAGATTTATTACATGAAACATTAAAGCAAGGTAAATTCGAAGCGTCCGAGTTTATGGGATCAATCGGACAAGTTATACCAACAGCCGTTGCTGCAGGGGTTAGCTTTGAAGAATTGGGTGCCGCAACAGCTACATTATCTAAATTANGTGGAGATGCAAGAGGATCATTAACAGCAGTTAATTCTGTAATGATGAAAATGCTTACTCCAGGATCCGAGCAAAAGGAGATATTAAATAGTATTGGAATGTCTTACGATGACTTACAATCTATGCTTGGTGACAGTTTAATGGGGACCTTACAACATCTATTTACAGAACTTGAAGGTAATAACGAAATGCTTGTAAAAGTATTTGGATCCAGCAGAGCAGTTAAGGCGGCATTCGGTACGATGGGCGCACAAGCCGAAGAATACAATCAAGTATTACAAGGCATGAATGANAGTCAAGGCAATGTNAATGAAGGATTNGANATTGCTTCNAAAACGGCTGGATTTCAATTAAAGAAAGCATTAGAAGATGTTAAGAATGCCGGTATCGAATTAGGCGCAATGCTTTTACCCGTAGTGTCAAAGATAGTGGGTTTCGTTACAAAATTAGTCAAAGGTTTTACTAATCTTGATTCAGCTACCAAGAAAACAGTATTAGCATTAGCAGGGGTTGCTGCAGCAATCGGTCCTGCTCTTACTTTAATAGGGGGTTTATTTACAACAATATCAACTATAGGATTACCGGTAATTGCCGCAATCGCATCACTTGTTGGGATTGGCGTTTTAATCTATAAGAATTGGGGACAAGTCAGAAAAGTATTAGTAGATGTAATAAATTATTTCATTGACTTATATAATGAATCAATGATATTCAGAGGTGCTGTGAATTTGATTATTATGGTATTCAAAAATCTATGGGCACAAGCTAAATTTACTTTCAATTCTATGAAAGGAATTGTAGTAGAGTTAATTAAAGGTTGGATAGGTCAATTCAAGGGAGTAGCTAAAGTAATAACTTCAGCGTTAAAATTTGATTGGGACGGAATTAAAGAAGGAGGAGAAGAATATGTAGAAGCTACAAAGCAGGGGATTATTGGATCAGCAAAAGTATTAGAAGAAACTGGCAAAGAGCTTGGAGAAGATATAGCCAATAATATGAACGATGCAATTCAAAATACTTTATCAAGAGAAAAGATTGAATTTGTAACAGAAGAAGATATCCAAGCAGGAGTAGATTCAGTAGGAGATATGGCAAAAGGAATGCTGGATAAATTTAAGGGATTATTTGGAGGGGGTGGAGTAACAGTATCAGGACCGAGTGATGAAGGAAATGGGGGTGGATTGATGGGACCATCAGAATATGATCCAAATGATTTTGCGCCACCACCAGTAGAAAATAAATGGAAATCATTCTTTGACGGCATCAAGCAAGGTTGGGATGAATGGGGAGATGGAGCAATAGGAAAAATACAAAATGTATTAAGTATCTTTTCAGATGTTGCTAATCAGATGTCGCAAATATCAGCAATGCGTATTCAGAATGAAATGGCTTTATTGGATCAAGAGCAACAAGCAGAGATAGAAGCAATAGAGCAGAGCAAATTAAATGAAGAAGATAAACAAGCTTCGATAGATCAAATCAATCAAACTTACGATACAAAGCGAAAAGCATTAGAAAGAAAGGCGGCAATACAAAGAAAAAAATCTGCTGTATTCTCTGCTTTAATCAATACTGGAATGGCAATCACAAATGCTTTAGCAAATATCCCTGCTCCTTTTAATATTGCCGTTGCCGCAACAATGGGTATTTTAGGAATGGCACAAGTATCTGCTATTCAATCACAACCATTACCAGCACTTGCAGAAGGAGGATTGGCATTTGGTCCAACTGCGGCATTAGTCGGTGATAACCCAGGAGCATCAGCCGATCCCGAAGTTATAGCTCCATTATCTAAATTACAAAGTTATATGGGAGGAGGGCAAAGAGTAATTGTTGAAGGGGTGATAAGGGGTGAAGATATATATCTTACTAATCAGAATCAAACGAAAAGAGCAATCCGATCAGGAGATGCTACATTAACAAGTGAGGGTAGTTTATTATGGCGATAGGAGGAGTAAGATTTATAGGACAAATGGTTTCTGATCAAGGAGTATATTATAGGATAAAAATATACGATTCGGATTTAGGAGTAGATCTAAACACTCCATTCAAATTAGGTGATTATGGATTTAAGCTAACATACAAAGGAAAAGGATCAGAAAGATATGAAGCCATTCATCCCTCTGAAGTGACTTTTGATTTTATGGTAAAAACCGGAGTGCAAAAAGATTGGATTCAAACTTTATATGCTGTTAATCAAGGGAGAATAAAAATACTAATCGAAAGATCCATAAATTCAGGAAGTAGTTATAG
>FUFK010043600.1_pt1 | contig 11690 bp, 13 predicted proteins | sample 1021851 | NCBI WGS metagenome assembly FUFK01 (sample SAMEA51879418, study PRJEB19060) | metagenome
TTCTAAAGTTGCATAAGCAGTATTGTAATCTGCTGGTGAATAATAGTAAAAACCAGTTACATATCTTTTAATAATATAAATTTCATTTTGTGCGCCACTACCAAAAACAGGAAACTTTTTTAGTTTTGTATTTCTATTTACTTTTGTCCAATCAGGTGCATAATAATAATTTTTTATTTCACCTTTATCGTTCATCTTTTCAGCTCTTAAAGTTTCTCTTGGAAAGTGTGTAATTGCTGATATTTTATTACCTGTGTATGTTACTTGAAAACTTGCTTCTCCTAATAGTTTTAAATCTTGGCAAACTTTTCTTAGGCAATCATTTTTAATTAAACTTTTCATTTGTGCATACTGTTCTGGTTTTTTATTAGAATCAGTAGCATCTAAACCTTTGCCATATATTTGATTAACAACACCATTTATTACCGCTTGGTTGGTAGTGCTATCCATATAAGCATTTATCAAATTTTGGTAATAATCATTATCATCACCTATAGATACATAGTTTCTATTACGTTCTTCTGTAATAGTAGGCCTTTCATATTGATTAAGTTGTATTAAATGTAGATTATCCATAATATATAAATTCGTTATCTCCTGTACTTTGTTCTATATAAACACCGTTTGAAATTTCATAATCTGAAAGTGTTTGATCGGAACAATACATTTTATCTTTAAAAATTATTGTGTTATCTGTTGTGTTAGTGATTGTAATAGTATAGTATTGATTCTCAATTAGTGCTTGAGTAGTTGAGTATTGGTAATAGTAATCCAGTTCAGAAAATGTTGCATCATTATCTGTTGCTATAACTTTATTTTGAGCTTCTGATTTTATCACTAATTTATAAGTTTTACTACCAGTAATTGTTTCTCTTGGTATAAAGTTAATAATTCGTGTGCCACTTGTAGTTAATATTTGCATATTTTTAAATAAAAAAGGGGAGGCTAATCACTTCCTCCCCTCAATCAAACTATATATTATGAATCACACAATTATATTAATCGCGTCTTTTTTAACTATTTGTACCTACAGTAACTGTTACAGTTGCAGAAGTCATACCTGCAAAAGGGTCAGCAGAAGTACCACCACTAATAAAGTTAGCTGGTTCTAATTCTTGACCAGTTAATGTTAGTGAGTAACCGCTTAAATCACCGAAAGCTGTTCCCGTAGCTATACTACCGCCAGTTACTTCCATACCGTGTTCTAATCCACATAAAAAGAAGTTACCGTTTCTGTCCTCAACAGCAATGTGAGGTCTTCCGTAAGCCATTAGCTTCAGTTCCTTGTTATCTTCTTTAGATAATTTAGGTAGTGTTAAAGTTAATGTTTCTTCAAAGAATGTTGTTCCATTCTCTCTTGAGGATGTAATAGCAGTTTCCAAACTATTTGTTCCTTTTAAATCATATTGGTAGCAAGTAAATGTACCAGATAAATCAGTAATCTCATCGTCTACTTTGGTTACAGTTCCTAAATCTCCGAAATCTACAAACCAAGCTCTAACAATACCACCAATTACATCTTTACACGGTACTTTTCTACCAGCTGTTAAATCGCAAGCCATATTATTAAAATTTAAATTAAGGGAGCATTTCAGCTCCCTTGTTATTAATTAATTCTTAGGCGTGGTATAAAACTATATCAGAACCTATTCCGTATTGTACACCAGAAGTAAATCTCATTATTACTCTGACATTTTGTGAACCGTCAAGGTCAGCCATATCTAATACTTTAACTTCGTTCATATCTGATAATAAACCAGTACCAAAGTATAAGTTAGATTTTTGAGCAGCCATTGCAGTATCATCAGCTAAACCATTAGCAACAAAGATTTTCACACCATCAAAAGATAGTTGTCCTCCAGCGTTGTACCATTGTGTTCCTTTTGAATCAGTACCAGCAGCTCCAACATCTGTAGCAAATCCACCTAAAGCTCTAACATAAGCTCTTGCAATGTTTTGTGAAACGTAAATGTGTAAATCTTCTTTATTGTAAAGTGCAGAAGGTATTGCATCAACAATTAAACCTAATTTATCAATTACATTAGAAGCAGTTACAGCAGCGTGTCCTACTACATCATTTACATCAGCATCAGCTAAAGCTAAAGTTACTAATCCATCAAATTCACCAGCATTAGCATTTACACCTTCCCAAATGTTTTGTTCAGTTTTTTCAGCTACTAAGCCAGCAACGTGGCCAATAATGAAATCTGAAAATTTAGGTGGCATTTTATCAAATGCAGAATATCCCATTTGAGCAGCTTCCCAATCCGATTGGAAATCTTGCTTGCAAAATTCAAGGTTTACTTGAAATTCTTCTGGTTGTAATATTCTTTCTGTTAATGTTACTTGGTCAGCAGTTCCAGAAAAATCACAAGCAGCATTACCTATAACAGATGATGCAGTTGCAACTTTCTTCATTGTTGACTTGTACTTGATATTAGGCATTACTTCTATTCCGCCTTTATCAATTGTATTAGCACTTAAAAGAGCAGCAGAGATATATTTACCTGCAAACTCACCAGCATAAGTGCTTGTAATTGGTGTATTTAAACTATTCGCCATTTTATTTTATATTAATTATTATTAAAAATTTTATCGAAAACCCTGTCTTTCGTTGTTTGCGTTCTATTACTTCCAATATGGAAATTTACTTTATTATCAACTTTAGCTTCAGGATTATGTTTTACAGGTTCAGGAGCAACAGCAGAAAGTTCTTCTTTTGTATCCTCTATTACTTCTTCACTCATTTTTTCTTCATGCCCATTTTTTTTTGCAACATATTTTTCAATCATCGCCTTAATTTCCTCAACCGCTTTTGCAAATTCTTCTTTGGTCACGTATTTCATTTCTTCTTTATCTTCTTCTTCTAATTCAGTTTCTAATTCTTCATTAGATTCTTCAGATAATTCTTCTTCTGCCGCTTCTTCTTTAGCAGCTTCTTTAATACTGTCAATTAAACCTTCTTCAGATACAACTAAAATTTTGCCTTCTTCTAATTCATATTCACCAATGGGCAATGCAACTTGCTCATCTTCAGTTTTTATAAATATAGATTCACCAGCTTCAAACTTTTCTGCAACTAATACAGTTCCGTTTTCTAATTTTATTTCAGCCATTTCTATTTTTTCTTCAGAAAGTTCAACTTTTTCACCAACAATATTTTTTATTTTGTTTAGTATTTCGTTTGCTTTCATAATTTGAGTATATACTTATAAACGTTTTAAAACGTTAAGTGTTATATTTTTTTAATGTTTTTTTTAATTACTACCAGTAATAGAACCTATACCTTGCGCTTGTAGTGAGCCATCACAGCACTTTCTACTATATCTTTTACCATCTGGACAAAGGCAACCTCTATTAGTGTTTTTAGGTGATGTTCTACTTGGTGTTTTAAATTTTTTACTTTTCATATTATTTATTTTTTTATTGGTACACAATTAGGTACTTTTTTACCATCTTTAATTTTCATACCATACTGTTCATAACCAGCTTGGCAAGGTTTTTTCATTTGTGTGTGTTCCTCACAAGGCATATACCATTCTTTACCTTCAAATTCATGGATGTGAAAACCCTCACAACCTATGTTTTTTGCCATCTCCTCAGCTTTCTCTTGTGAGTTATAAGCTAATCTATCATCAATTATTGCAAAACTATCATCTACTACCATAGAAGCTAAATTAATTTCACCAAGTTCTTTTAACTTGCTTTCGCTCCATCTTAAACCAGCTTTACCACCCCATAATAAATAACTAATAGTTCCACACGCTTCATTATCCCCTTCATCATAATACTCTTGCGCTCTGCTTAAATAACTGTACATTCTTTTTAATGTTTCTTTACTAATGTTTTCTTTATTAGCAAGCTGTTGCGCTCTAATTTTACCAACTTGTGTTGCGCATTTATTATTTACTTTTTTATTTAGATCAATACCACGTTTTGCATTATTGCTAACTGCTTGTGGATAATCACTAAATGTTTCTAATTCTGTTCTTTTGCCTGATTTAGTTCTGCCGTCTTTTTTAATTAATGCTTTTATATTACTAAGCATATATTCAGCTTCCTCTTCTTCAATAGCTTGCATCTCTGCTTTTGTATCAGGTTTTTTGATTTGTGCTTTATCTGCAAAATATCCCTCAATACTAAAGCCTTTTACTTTACCTGTTTTTACATAATCATTCCAAATCTCATCATTTTCAACTTTCATGCTAATCATCCAAGTACCTTCTGGCATTTCTAAACCATACTTAGCAGATTTATCCATTTTAGTATCTTCTACTATCCAGCTTTCAACAACAGTTAAACCATTAACACTCATTTGGTGTTCTAATGTTGCGTTGTTTTGATTACTGTTTTGAAAAAACAACTCGCTTGCTCTTCTTACTGTATCCTTAGAAAAGTAAACATAAAAAGTTGTATCGTTACGTTTTCTAAATATTGGCTTGTTTGGTATAAGTGCTGCACCAAGAAGAAGTTTTTTCTCTTCATCTATTTTTGCAAGTTGTATTTCATCACTTGCTAATGCTATGAAATCTGATTCAATAGCTGGATTCTCTACGATGCTAACCGCATCTATTCCAACCATCTCTTCATTTTCTTCATCTAATATTAATTCTATTATATCCATTGTATTTTAATTTAAAAAGTTGCTTGTTGTATTGTATTGTTTTGTAGTTCTTGGGCTGTAGTAACATCTCCAGCTACTACAAATGCTTGTGCTGGTGGTTGATTAGCTAAAGCCATAGATACTTGATTTGCTTGGCTTTGCCCTACTACATTAAAACTTGGTGCTTGTGTTTCTGATGTTCCACCACCTGATACACTTGTGCTTGGTGCAGCACCACCGCCACCAGAAGGTTGAAATTGTGTTGTTGCTATTGTAGCAATTTGAGCTGCGCCAGCTAAACCTATTGAAATACTTTTTGCAAAAGCTACACCAGATGCAACATCAACTGGATTAGTATATGCGTTCATTATACCTTGTGATGTAGAAATAATTGCTTGTGCAATACCTAAACCTTTATTTATATTAAATGCTTTTCTTGCTCTTTCTTCATCATCACCAGCAAACGCATCTGCTATTTGACCAATAGAACTTAAAGCAGAACTTGTTGCATCTAATATTGCATTTTGATTGTCTATTTTTGCTTGAGCTGTGTCTTTATCAGATTGTTTTTGTTTTTCATTATTAGTTGTTTCGAGAGCAGTTAGTTCATTACTTCTATTAACTTTTTGCTGATATATTTGTTCTTCAAACTCTGCTAATGCTATTTCAGCATCAACTTTGGCTTGTGTACCTTCTTTGTAAAGTGCTATCTCATTAGTTAATCTTTCTCTACCTATTTTTGCTTCTTCATCATCAATTCTTTGTAATTCTAACAACCTTTCTTTTTCATCTTTTATTTGTTCTGCATCAAACCTTTTTCTTTCAATAGATAAATTATTTTCTGATTCTAACTTAGAATTAATCATTTCTATTTCCTCTTTGTTTAGAGCAGAAGCATTAGTTATTTGTTCTGACCTAAAACCCTCTACAGTTGCTCTAACAGCAGCTAATTCATTTTCAGCTTCCATTACAGCTTTCTTAAACTCAATATTGTTTTTATCTTTTTTAAGTTCTGCCTGTGCTGCTCTTAATGATATTTGAGCATTTTCAAGCATTGCTTTTTCTTGTTGGTCTAATACCAATAACAATTCATCATTAGCTTTCTTTCTTTCTTCAACACTTAATCTTTCATCATCTCTTATTTGCCTAAGTTTTTCTGCTTGCCTATCATATTTTTCTATTAATCCTTGATTTGCTACTGCTGCAAGTTCAGCTTGTTTTTTAAGTTCTACATTTGCAGTTGCTGCCTCTACTGTTGATTTTGTATATTCTGTTAAAGCAGTTACACCCTCACTAATTACTTCTGATGCTTTTTCTACTGAATTATCTACACCAGTTAATACATCTACAAATTCACTACCAGCATTTTTTACTTCATCTATTGCACCTTTAAAATCGCCAGCAAATAATTTTTTCATTGCTTTACCTAAAAAGCCAAATACTTCAAGAGCTGATTTTACTCTTTCAATAATATTATCTTTTATAGCTTTACCTAATGCTTTAACTGATGCTAATGGGTCATTAAATATTTTCTTAAAAAACTCAGATACTGCACCTACATTTTTAGAAATAAAATTAAAGAAATCACTAAATGCTATAGATAAACTTTCAAAAGCAATATTAAATACATCTACTACTTTTTGATTTTGTTCAAACAGTTCTTTTAATGCAGTAAATGCTGCAAGTGCTAAACCTATACCAGCAGCTTTTAAAGCAGTTCCCATCATTTTAAAACCACCAGCAACACCTTTTGCACCATTTTTTAATGCTCCTAATGCTTTGCCAGATGTTTTTAAACCACTTACTTCATCATTAGTTGTTTCTAAACTTTTGTTTAAATCATCAACTTCTTTTACTGCTGAATTAGTTTCTACATTTAACTTGTATGTAACTTCTTTCATTTCTTCATTCTTAATTGGTTAAACCCTTCTTTAAATGTTAGTGGTACTTTATTAATACCTAATGCTATCTTTATATGTTTATCATATAAATTATTCTCTTTACAAAACTCTAATGCTTCTAATATTGTTTTCATGATAGTTCGTTTAGTAGTTCAAAATTGGTTTCTCCGCTTTGTAATTTAGTGGACATTTTATTAATTGTGTAAGCTCTTGTGCCAACTACAATTAAATCATCTAATGTTAAATTCAATAATACTTTTAATGGGAGTATTGCTTTAAATTTAAATATCCTTGTTCTTTTATTAAATACTCTGGTTATGTAGTTAGTATAATAAGTTTGAAATAAGCTGTTGTTATTACCACCATAATCTGTTAGTGTATAAGTGTTTATTTCACTACCAAAATTTAGATTATATGTTGGTGGTGTTGAGGATGTACCTAATTCATTGCAAGCGCTTGGTATCCAATAATCATTTAATTGAAATATTTCTGTTGGATTACTTGCGCTTGATGGATTATCTGCTAATGCTCCATAAACTGCTGGTCTTGTATTATATATAAAATTAATATCATCTTGATTCTGCTGGTATATGCCATAAAACAAAAGTGGTTGCCCTATACTTGGTTCAAGATCTTGATTTAAAAAACTACCAACTTGTATTGTAGTTAAAGCGCTACTTGTTTTGTCTTGCAATCTTTCAAACAGCATGTGTTCAAAAGGTATTTTAATTTTGTATTTACTACCCTTTGATGAATCTGATATGTAATTTAATTCACCGTATTTTTGGTTATTAGTATTAAAAAACTGTTGCGCTAAAATACTTTTGGGTTCTGCATATTCAAAATCTACTTCACTAAACGGAACTGTTGCGCCTACTGTATGTTCATTTGTTTTTACAAATGGCGTTATATCAAAAGTATCTCCACCACTATAAAAACTATCTAATGTTTTTACTACTATATCACCATTGAAATCTACAAACGTGGTTAGATTGTGCATACTAAACAATGCTTTTAAAAAATCAATTACTTTAATATCTGGAACCTGATCTCTTATTATAACAGTCTGATCAGTTGTTAAATTAGCATCTTGTGTAAATGTTGCTGAATAAGTTTCATATATCTGATATAATGGATCATCATTATATACAAAGTGTTCACAGGTTAATACAGAGTCAAAAGTTAATGTACTTGCACTTCTTACTTTAGCAATTAAACTAAAACTTTGACCTTGAGCAATTGGGTTAACTGTGCTAAAACCAAAACCTACACTTAAACTTTGTGTACCTGTAACACCTTCTAATGTTGCGTGTACTACCCCATCATTTTCATTAATAATGTCTATTGCATATTGGATTGTACTTGATGTAGGTATAATTTGAGCTTGAAATGTAAAACCTTCAGGTTGTCCACCTGTATTATTATCACTAAATATATAAGGGCCGCCGTTAAAAGCTGGGCCAAAAGGAGGTGTGCCACCAGCAAAATGAGTGCAAGCTACAGAGGGTGCGCCAGTACAAGTAAATGCAGTCTTTAATTCTTTACTATTGGGAGCTATTAAATTTCCTTTTTCTCTATGCAACCATAAATATAAATTAGTCATAGCAGCAGAATCTAAAAACTCACCTGTTTTAAAAGTTATTCCGTATTGCTGTTCAATAGCCTTAATAATAACTTTAGCAGTTATTGCTGGTTTTAAATCTTCTGGAAATACGCCTCTTTTATTATGGTGCGATGAATGTGTGCTAATATTTAATCCGTTATCTAAATTATTAGTATTATCATAAATATAACTTTGTGAGTGAGCTATAAGTGGATATATAATTGCATCAGGATAACTTACACTATCAACAGTAAAATCTTTACCATTTTCTAAAGCATCTTTTACATAAACATTAGTAGCAATGTGATTAAAGTTATTTAACCATAATAAACTATCTAAATTATCTTCTCCAATTAAATCTGTTAGTGTTAAGGTGTTGCCAAAAAAAGTTACTTTATATAAACATATTTCATTGTTTTTTAAAACAGCTTCTTCCAGCTTTATTTTACCAAACTTAAAATGTAGGTGATTTAATTCAATTCTTGCATTGCAAAATATTTGATTATCAAAACCATCAATGTCTGGATTATACCAATGCTTAAAAATTTTGTTATTTGTTTTACTTGCTGGTAAATTAAATGTTCTACTATAATCAGTAAATACTTTTTCAATATCTTTTGCATCTTGTATAACTTGTGTTAATTCTATAATGCCTTCCTCCATTAAATCTACTCTTACAAAATCCTGTTCTGTAGTAGTGCTTCTTAGTTGTGGTTGTATGTATAGAATTATCTTCTGCATTATCTAATATTATTTACTAAATCAAAAGACTTTTCAAAGTTCATAGTATAGTTTATTAATCGATCATTTAAACCTGTTTTAAAAGTAAATGAGCTTTCTTTTAAATTAACTGGATAAACTACATTGCTTGAATCTGTTAGCCATACAAACTCACTAACCATTAACTCCTCAAAATATGGATTCATTAATTCGTTAACAAAACCAGTATTTAGAACAATAGATTCAGTTGCATTAGCATTAAATGTTTTTTTACTATGCGCTGTAGTTGAATAAGTATTGTAAACTATGTTAGTTTCACATGGGTCTTCTGGTGATTCGCCTGGTGATAGAAAAACGTTTCTTGCTTTAAATATACTTGCATTAAAATTTTCTCTTCTTGCTTCTAAACTTTCTGTAGTTTTTTTAAAGAAAAATAAATCCTGCATAGCTCCCCACCTATTAACAAAAGTTATTTTATGTACTGGGTATTTACATTCTTCTATTGGCGCTAATGTTATTGATGTAGTTATTTCACCATCATAAGTTATCAAAGCATTATCTAATAATGTTGTGTTTGTAAATTGTGCATATTGTATTTTTTGGTTAGAGTTGCCATTATCTGAAAATGTATCTGTTTCTCTTACACTTGTTCCATCTCTCCATTGNACAGAAACAACTCTTTCTACATTTACTGGAATAGTAGCTGTTCCNTTTCTNTCATATTGNANATAAGAACCGCTNATCATTGCAATAGGTTCTGTAGTATAGTTTACTCCTTCTTTAAACTTATTAAAACCTTCTTGCGCTAAATAAGTGTTAGAAGTAGCTGATCCTATTATAGTGCCATCTGATTGTCTTGCTGAAGTTGTTACTGTTACCCAAACAGAGGCTTTAGCAGATGATGCTGAATAAGTACCTGTAAATATTTGCTCTATCTGGTCATTTACTATTTCACTAATATCTACAGTTACAGAACCTTCTGTTCCTAATGGTTTCTTTTGTAATTGATAACTAACTGCTAAATCATCACATGGTGTTGTTGATGTGCTTAAACCGCTAAATATGCTAATAGTTATTTGAAAGTAACTCAAGTTGTTTAGATCGCTTCCAGTTACTTGTGGTGTCCTTATAAAGAAAGGACTTCTTGTTCTTATTATTGTACTCATTGTAAATTCAATTTATCTTCTAAATAACCTGCAACTATTTCATCTCCATATAAATCTAAACCACGTTCAAACGGTTTAGTAAAAAATAATGTTGCTCTAATACCTTTGTTTTTAATACTTCTTGCAATTAAAAAATTTAGTGATTGCCTTTTAACAAACCTGCCTTGTTTATCTCTTGGCGCAATACCTTTTCTAATACTCCATTTATCAAATACTTTACTTGGCGGTTGTTTAGTTGTGTATTTAAATGGACTTGCTGAGCTTTCTGGATAGGTTGATTTAGAACCTTTTACACCTTTATCTACAAACTGTCCATAATCCTCACTAATAAAAGAAACTTTATCACCTTTAATATTATACTCTAAACTGTTATATAGTTCTTTAGACGCATTATTTTTACCACGTGTTAAATTACTTCGCGATTGTTGTATTACATACTTTGCGTATTTCTCTAATGCTTTTCTAAATTCACTCATTAGCAATATGTCATTTCATCTTTAGTACCTGCATTAAAAGTAACAGCCCAACCAGCAAGCATATTATCAAAACGCTCTGTAAATGGTTCGCAACTTGCAGTATCTATTACTTCAAATTTATCTCTATATAAATCACTCTTTTGTAAAACCCGCATTACTCTTGTAGCTAATGCTAATTGTGTATTTAATATATCTTGCCTATTGTCGTTACCTCTATATAAATCCGTTACTTGCTCATTGCTAATATCTACTAAATCCATAAAGAAAATAGTAATGTTAAATGTAACATAGTTATTATTAATTGTACTATTGTTAATCATTACGTGTGCTAATGGGAATAAACTTTGTTTCTTTAAATCTATATCAGCTATATCTCCAAATGTAATTTCATTATTAAATGGTTCTGCTGAAACTACTTCTTTTATTTTATCTATTATATTGTAAAAACTGTTCATACTACTTTTATATAAGTTGGTGTGCTTTCTCCTAAATCTTGTTCAATAAATTCATCTAAGCTATCAATCGCATTATCAAAATCCATTTTATCACGTTGTATTAATAAATCTAAGCATATCCAATAATCATAAACAGCTTTAATTGGATTGTTAGCAGTACAACCTAAAAATGCTTCTTCAAAGCCATCTACAAGAATAATATGTTGATTCTCGATCAATAAATTTCTTCGTGTTAACTCCTCTAATATATCATCTTTTGTCATCGTTGGCTTCTTTTTAACATTTGTTGTTCTAATTCATATTTATCTTTTTCAAATGCTAAGTGCATTAAACAGGTGTGTAGTTTTGATTTGGTAATTTCATTGTATTTAAGAATGTTGCCTTGAGTAAGTCCGTATATGGATTGATACCAGCCCCACTTAGCAGAGAATCCCGCAGATGCTGAGGCAGCCCTATCTCCTGTTGTGTTGCTAAATAATTCAGGATAACTTTCTGTAATTCGTTCTTTAAACTGTAAAAAAAAACAATTGCACCAAATACAATATCTAATGTTGTTTTTGACATATCGTATTTATCAGAACTTTCGTAATCTTCTATTAAATACTGCTTCTTCTTTTTGTATTTTATTGGCCTATATAAAACGCCTATTGCTTTGTGCATTAAATCCCAATTAGCAAGGTAAGTATCTAAATCAACATATTCACCAAAAGAAATATCATCTAACTTTGGTATAAATCCAAATTCTTTATCGTTTAAAGTAAACCTA
>FUFK010038962.1_pt1 | contig 11689 bp, 12 predicted proteins | sample 1021851 | NCBI WGS metagenome assembly FUFK01 (sample SAMEA51879418, study PRJEB19060) | metagenome
TTTCGGGCCATTTTTTACGCCAGAGGTCGCTCAAAGTGACCTCTTTTTTTATGGCGAAATAAGTCTTGGATTCTCTGTTTTTTTCAAATCTTCATTTACAAATTGTCTTGATGGTTTATATTCCATTATTTCTGCAAAATTTTCTAGGAATACACTTAAATACTCAGGTCTTAAAATATCAATATCTCTCTTCTTATCATTCATATTATTTTCATGTTCTAAAAAAGTAAATGATGTAAGTTGTGACTCGGTTCTTAAAACACCATTATCTAAAAAACTAATTGAATGTCCAGCTGGAACTGTTAAACCCTCTGGTTGAATTAATCTGCCCCTTGAGTCTCTTATCAATTTGGTTTCATAATGATGAATATTTGATAATTGTTCTGCTGTATATTTTGCATTTAAATAAGTCAAAAAATCTTGATTTCCCATAGGCCATTCATCTCTTACATGAATAATGTTATTTGTTGTCAATACAACCCAATCAAGTCCAGAATCTCCGTAAAAATTATAAGCGACTTGATCAGGCCTTTCATCACCGACAACTGAATATTTTGTAAAAGCCACGACTTCATCAAATAAGTCATCACGGATGACTGCTCTTTTAAAAATATTTTTAACTTTTTGATAGTCATAGGCAGACTTTCGATCATTCGCCAACGACGGATAATCAAGTTCTGGAAGTTGTCTAAAGTAACTATTTGATGATCCTGAGTATGTCATGTTATAAACCTACGCTATCTTCTGGAGTGTTAATTTGATCGCCTTGGAATATTGGTCTTAACTCAGTGAAGTTCAAACTCATTTTAACTACCACTGGTTGAGAGTCTCCATATGCAGCCCAATATCCACTTGGAGCATAATCCACATTTATATTTGTCAACGCAAGACCGCCTGGACTGAATTGGTTAACAGTTTTTAGCATATCATCATCACCGCTTCCGTTTTTGTACTCTAATTGAAATACATCGGGATTAGCTATGAAAGTTGTGTTTCTAAATTTTGGCGCCATACCCAATTTAAGAAATTTGATTATTTTTCTAATTGTTTTACCCTCATTCTCACTTCTCGCAACCATTTGAAATTCAAAAGCAAAATCTCTGATAGCAGGCCCTTGAAATAACATCTCTGCGTTTGGATTTAAAACTCTACCACCAGCTCTCGCTAAGAATGTATCTGGATCTAACTCCGTGCCAAATGCACCGCCAGCTAGTTTAGTTATGAAGTTAGTAGCGTTTGCTTGTCCAAAACCTCTAAGATTAGTGAACCCTGCGAATGGTCTTCTACCACCACCTTCTCTCAAACCAGCTATAAAATCTTTTCCTGTATCTTCTGCTGTTTTTCCAGTTACGTTCAATCCAAGTAACCCTGCAAGTCCAGCAGCTTTTTGTGCTGCACCAACCGCTGCAAGTCCAGAGATAGTTAATTCACTTTTTCCCCAGGCAGCAGCGTTAACATCTGTTGGTTTTGGCATTGGAAGTAAAATACTTCCTTTGATTTGACTGCCCTTTACAGTATCACCAGCAATAGTTCTTTTTCCAAAGATAGTGTTTATTTGTTGAGCGGGTTTACTTTGGTTTACAGTTGGCCTTCGATACTCATATCTTGTAATCTTGAGATGATCTTGATTTTGATCAATATCAACAGGGTATGCCATAACTTCACTTGATCTCGCTGCTCCCCCAAAATATGACACACTTCGAGGAGATTCAAAAGCTAAGGGTTGATTAATTGCAGGCTGATCCTCATCTACGAATTGTTCGTTTGTTTCTTTTTTATTTTGATCCTGATAGTAACTCTCTAATTCAGCGGATGTCTTACTCGCTACTGAATCAACATAGGCTCTTTTATTAGAGGAATATTTTGCAACATTATATGCATTTACCGCTTCATCAGATTGACTGAGATCGCCAAACTCACTTGTTTTTGGATCAACAGAAATAAAATCTCCATTATTATTTTGTTTTTTTACGCCAATTATCTTACCATCCTCTCTATCAAACTCGAAGGAAACGTTTGACCCATCTATTTCATATGATCTGCTTTTTGCTATTTTCATTAGTTTTTGTTATAAACTCTGTCCCTTGAGACTGGAATACCTCTCATATCAATAAATTTTTCAGTTGGTAATTGAGCAACATCTGACCATTCACTATTAGGAATGCGATATGGCTGACCTCTGACACCAGTATATAGGTATTTATGTAGAGTTCTTTGAGGAACTGCGACTGCACCTTGAGCAGAGTTATTTAGTAAGCTTATTGCCAATTCGTCTCTTTGTGTCAAACGAACATAATGAAGATTACAACCAAGAAATCCACCCTTTTGATATTCAATTATATATGAAAGTGGATACATGTCATAATATGGTTGTTTTGTCTGAGCAGAGTATGTAAAAAAATACAGTTGGCCAGGNTAGAAACCATTAGTATCAGCTGCATCATCATTAAAATTAGTTGAACCNAGTTCTTGAATTAATTGATTACGAAACCAATCTTCACTTACTTGATTTTCAACTCTATCTAAAATAGTCCGTAAAATACTCATCGAATTCCTAATTCTTTTTCAGTCATAATTTTAAATTCTAATTTACGATCTTCACAAAATTCTCTTGCTGCTTTCCACTTCGCTTGATTCTTAACATATGTCATGGACTCATTTATCATTGTCTTTCTTGATTTGCCTTTTGTTTGTTTTGGTTCTAGAGTTTCTCTCATTGGTTTAACTTCAATTACTGATCTACGAATGTTACTATCTTTATCTTTATACTTGATAAAAAAATCAGGGAAATATCTACGAACACGATTAGTTGTTGGATCTCGATATGGAATCCAAAATTCTTCAGAAGCCCATTCTAATATATTTTCGTTCAAATCACAGTAATTCATGAATTTTCTTTCCCATAAAGACCTATAAATAATATTTTGGGGATCTCCTTTATATTTTTTAGGATTAGAGGGTCTATATATCCCTTTATAGCTCATATATAGTAATAACAACTTAAATTTATTTATCGTGTCAGAGAATAATTTATTTCCAAGAAGACAAGACATATTTAAAGGAACCACTTTAGATATTAGAGACAGTGTTGCAAGAACTTCTCTTGACACTCTCTATCAAGTTACTTTTTCATTTGGAAAGGTAGATAAGTGGTTAGAAAATAATTTACCAGGCAAAAAAAGAACTCAAGGATTTGATTTTAAAAGAAAAATGTCCTTGTTATGTACACAGGCTGAGATTCCAGGCACGAGTTACACTAAAACCGCTGCAATCGGACATCATCAAGGTATTCAAGAAGAATTTCCAGAATTAAGAAATTTTCCTCCACTTAATCTTACTTTTTATTGTGATGCAGACATGGTAATTTTAGAAGTTTTAGAAAGTTGGATGACATATATTAATCCAATTCAAACTGATCAAAGATATCTTGGAGCCTATTCACGTTTTAATTATCCAGATGATTATAAGGAAATAATTCATCTAACAAAATTTGAAAGAGACACTTTTACTGAAGGTGAATCTACATACAAATCTAACATGAGTAGTTATGAATTTGTAAATATTTGGCCAACTGATTTAACATCAATGAGAGTTGCCTATGGAGATCCAAATGTGTTACAATGTAGTGTACAATTTTCTTATGACAGATTTTTTACAAGATTCGATTATGAGGATTCAAATCAATCTGTCCTCAATACAGCAGAAGGTGTTGTAAACTCAAATGATCAAGTTCGTAGATATGGTGGTCAAGGTGGAAGACCTCTAGGATCTACAACTAAAAGACAAGGTGGTGCTGTCAAAGATGGCGTCAGAATATATTAATTAAATCATGCCCTTACCAACAATCGATACTCCAACATATGAGTTGAAGTTACCCTCATCAAGTAAAAAAATTAAGTATAGACCATTTCTTGTTAGAGAGGAAAAAATTCTAATTCTGGCTTTAGAATCAAAAAATGAGTCAGAGATTACAAATGCTGTCACAGACGTGTTGAAAAAATGTATTTTAACAAGAGGAGTGGATGTTGATAGTCTTCCGACTTTTGACATTGAGTATATTTTCTTAAACATTCGTGCTAAATCAATTGGTGAAGATATTAAAATGACCGTGACTTGTCCTGATGATGGAGTGACTCAGGTTCCAGTGACTCTTTACGTTGATGAAATTAAGGTAGTTAAACCAAAAGATCATAAAACTGACATCGTTTTGGATAAAAAACTTACTGTTCGGATGAAGTATCCATCAATAAATCAATTTGTTGAAAATAATTTCGACGTTGATGATGATCCAGAGTCCGTTGTTGATAAAACTTTTCAAGTTGTTGCTGATTGCATTGACACTGTTTATACAGAGGAAGACGCATGGGAAGCAAAAGATTATTCTTCATCTGAAAGATTGCAATTTGTAGAACAATTAAATTCAAAACAATATAAAGAAGTGGAGAACTTTTTCTCTACGATGCCTAAATTATCTCACACCATTGAGGTTGTGAATCCAAATACAAAAGAAAAAGGTAGTGTCGTTTTGGAGGGCCTAGCCGATTTTTTCGGGTGAGTATTGCAAGAGAGAATCTTGAAGCGTATTATCGTATCAATTTTTCCCTCATGCAATACCATAAATATAGCTTGACAGAACTCGAAAATATGATGCCTTGGGAAAGAGACATTTATATTGCTCTTTTACAACAATATATTGAAGATCAAAATCTAAAACGTCAACAAGAGGAAGGAGTCCGAAAGTACGGATATGGATGAAGAAGAACTAGGCGCCACTGGCAAAAAAATTACGATTGCTAATTTCTTTGAATCAATCAAAAAGATTGATAAGGTGGCTAATGATGCCTTAGAAGCTTCTAAACTAAATGTTGGTAAAGTTGATGTCGCAACTGAAGAAATTAAAAAACTTAAAGAAATTGTAGCTATAATACAAACAGATATTCAAACTCTACAGGATAATGATAAAATTAGAAGAGACGAACTAGAGGATAGACTTGTAGCACAACAGGATGCGCTCCAGAAAGCGGAAATGATTCAAAGACAAAAGGAGTTGAAGGGAGAAAAAGGAGATAAAGGTGATCAGGGTGCGCCAGGCAAGCCAGGTCAAGGAGAAGATAGAAAAGATACTCCTAAACAAGGTGGAGGAGGATTTTTTAGTAGCATAGGTCAGGGTATTGTGGGTGCTGGTTCTATAATTGGTGCCACGTTACTCAATCCATTTGCTGCTATGATGGGTGGAAATTATGGAGGAATGCCCATAAATCAACCTAGAGATAGAGTAAGGCCACCAAAAACAAATTTATTAGAAACAATAAATCCATTTGCTAGACTTGGTGGTATGTTTGGCAGAAAGAAAGATGAGAAAAAAGAAGTAAAAGAAGAAATTAAGTCAGAGATAAAACAAGAGTTAAATCTTAAGGATGATAAGAAAGAAAATAAACTCATAGGTAAAGGAGTTCAAAAAGGAGAAAAGAAAGAAAATAAATTGATGAACTTTGTGAAACAAGGAGGCGTCGCTGGTTTCTTAGGTAGAAAACTATTTGGCAAAAAAGATAATAAAGCTCAAGAGGTTGGTGCAACAAATCCAGAAAATAAAGATGAATCATATAGTGAGTCTTTCAGTTACAAAGGAAGACTAGATCCAAGAACTCTTGAATTTATACCCGATGAGGGATCTTTACCACCAGGCGTGCCTCTTGAAAAAGCACAACAAGATTATTATAAAAGTAAAATTGCAATGATTGAATTTGATTTTAGATCAGATATTATGCAAGGAATGACTAGAGAGGATGCGATTGAATCATATGGCCCACAAAGTAACTTGTATCGATTTAAAGAAAATTATAATAAAACTTTAGATTATGGTGGATATGAACTTGATGTTGGAAAACATTATGATTCAATTAAAAACTCACTGTTTGGTGGTAAGAAAAAAGGAAAAGGTCAGGATTCATCTCTAAAGGGTGAAAAGAGAGGTATTAAAGGAGTTATTGGAGGAGTCGCAGATTCTCTAACAGGAGGATTTTTTAACTTTGATAAGAGAGGCAATACTGGGATGCAAGATTTTGTACAAGGAACTGCTGATACTTTAACAGGTGGTTTCTTTGATTTTGATAAAAAAGGTGACACCAAACTTCAAGACTTTGCACAGGGAACTGCTGACACTCTCACAGGTGGTATATTTGATTTTGATGAGAAAGGTAGTACTAAATTACAAAGATTTGGACAGGGTTTTGTAGATGCTGTAACTGGTAATCTTACTGACCTTGATCGGAAAGGTGGAAAAACAGTAGGCCCTACAAGAGCTGTTACAGGAATTGCCGATTTTCTTACTGCTAATATGTTTGATCTTGATAAGAGAGGTGGATTTAATTTGTTCGGAAAGGGAAAGAAGAAAAAAGGAAAATCAATTGAGCCTGAAATTGAATCTTATTCAAGAGAACAAGAGTTAGACACACAATTTGATTTGGATACTGGAAGAGCATATGTTAACGGAGTAGAGGTTGATCCTCAGGCGTACGCTGAATTTAAATCGTTATCAGAAAAGGAACAGTTAGATCAGGCAGGAGCTTTTGTAATAGAAAATAAAATTAAAAAAATAGAACCTGTGCTAGAAAGTAGTGAGAAAGATTTATCTAAAAACATTTATCAAGATATAGATAATACTAATCAAGCTGTATCACAGTTGGTAACGCAAAATATAGCTCAAAACGGAAATGCAAATGATCAAAACACTTCAATGCAAGTTCCAGCAAATGAACCACAGGTATCTGATGCAGAGATTAAAAATGCAAAACCAAATATACCATTCATTTCTCTTCTAACAAACAAAACTAAAAAGGAAATGTCACTTACAAGTGAAGGATCATCAGAGATAGGAGGATATATAAATTAATGGAAACTAAATTTCTTATCAGTAAATGTTCGTTGATTCCAAGTGAGGGATCTTCATTAAAAGAGAACTATGACATAGTTCGTGGAAATCCTATTATAGATTACTATGAAAGTGTTGAGAGTCCATCTATAGCATTAACAATCACTTTCGTTGATATTGATCAAGTAATAGGTAGAGAGGGAATTACTGGAGGTGAGTATGTAGATGTCACGGTTAAAATAGATGGATTTGATGATTTCAAAATCAAATCTAAAAAACATAAGTTGATGTTGAACTCTGTTAAAAATATGGTAACTGAAACTAGTAAACAGTTTGCATCCTTAGAGTTTGTTTCAGTTGAGTCAATTATTAATGAAACTGCAAGAGTGAATAAAAAATTCACTGACAATGTTTCACAAACCATTTTTGAACTACTCATAGGTGATAAAAAAGGAATCCAAACAAGTAAAAAATTAGACAAAGATCGTGCTACCAACAGATACTCTTTTGTAGGTAATTTAAAAAGACCCTTTGATACAATTCAATGGTTATGTCCAAAAACACAATCCTCTAAAGAAAGTTTTGGATTTTTGTTTTTTGAAACTTTAGATGGTTACAAATTCAAATCAATTAAAAAATTGTTAGATCAAAAACCAGCTTACACATATACACAAACGGACAAACCAAATGATGACAACGCAAATGGTTTAGTAATTTTACAAAATAGATTGAATCAAACCAATGATATCGGAATGAATTTAAGAATGGGAATGTATGCAAATAAAACGATATACATTGACATTCAGAATCAAACAAAACAAATAGTTGATTTTAAAATTTCTGATTTAAAACCCAAGAAACCACTTAAATTATTGAATGGTATTGAGAATAATCCCACTCGACTAATGCTTCGTGTTAATGATCTCGGATCTCAACAAAAAGGATCCAAAAAGAAGGATGTTGAAAAGTTAAATGAGCTTGCCGTTTATCAAAATAAATCTTATATTAGGAATAACTTATTGTTTTCACAATCACTAAGTATATCAATTCCACTCAATCCTGAGTTAAGGGCTGGACAAGTATTGAATCTTAAATTTCCTCTCAAAAAAGGAGATGGAGAAAAAGAGACAGACTCTTACGGAAGTGATAAGACTAATGATCCTAGTGGAAAATATCTAATATCTGAATTAAGACACTTAATTGGTGGTGGAAAGGGAGAAACACAATTAACTTTAATTCGTGATACATTCACCGCTTAAATAAAAGAAACAGGAGTAATCAAATGAAATCAATCGAAGATCACATTGAACACGATAAAAAAATAGCTGACGATCCACAAGCGAATCCAGCAGCAAGAAGACATGCAAAAGAAGAACTACATGAACTCGAAGAGTATGTAGAACATCATAAAGATGAAATCGAAGCAGGCGATCATCATGATCCTAATGCACTTGAATTATTCTGCGATCAACACCCAGATGAACCTGAGTGTTTAATCTATGACGACTGATTAGATGTATCAACCAACAACCAACTTTATAGGGAGGGATCCAATGCAGTGGTGGATCGGTCAAGTTACCGATCCAGATAAAGGAGAGTGGGGTGATGCTTATGAGAAAAAACAAGCTGAAGATGGAGAGGATATTTACTCTCTTAGATGTCGTGTTCGTATTGTAGGATATCATGGTAATGACGTTGATTTACCAGATAAGGATTTGCCAATGGCACATGTTCTTTTACCATCAAACACAACTACAACTGGTGGTTGTAGTAGAACACTACAATATCAAGGTGGAGAAGTTGTAGTTGGATTTTTCTTTGATGGTGAAGATGGTCAACAACCAGTAATATTCGGAACTTTATTCAAACAACCTTTTATTACAGATGGATTGAAGAATAGTGAATTTGATTCAAAAAAACAAGTAGATTTTATTCCATATACGCCACCAAAAGTTAGACAAAGAGCTGGTAAACATAGATTTTATTCAGAGTCACCTTGGCCTGGTGGATTTTCAGCTGGTGAGGCTATAAAGACAATTGCACAAAAACAAAAAGAGGCTTCCACAAATATTACCATTGATAATTTTACCGCTTGTGAAGATAATGAGATATCAAAAATAAGTAATACGATAAAAGATTTTACTCGGAAGATGCAAACTCTTCAACAGTTGAATGATCAAAATTCATATGTTGATCCCATTTACGGTGGTGTTCTTGACATTCAACAAGAAATTCAATTAACAACTCAAAAACTTCAAAATTCAACAACAAAGTTAGTTCGTCGTGCCAGATCTTGGCTGATTCAAGATACTCTTGATAAGTTGAATTTAACCTTAAAAGATAAAACACCGAAGACATTACAAGCACCTGTGGGACAAGCGACTAAATCTCTCACTGACATTATCTTTTGTAATATTGAAAAAATACAAGCCGCTCTTGGAGATTATCTAGCAAAAAGTTTAGAAAATATGATAGGTCAAGTTTTAGATGTGCCCGTTTGTGGTGTTGAAAACTTCTTGGCTGATATGTTCGGACAGATTAACAATATCATAGATTCTGGGTTAGGAGATATATTTGGACAATTAAACAATATTCAAGGTGGTGGTATTGGACTTCCTAGTGAAACTTTTTCAAAAGCTATTAAGTTTGCAAACATCATTACAAATGTTCTTGATTGTGACGCCTTGAATTGCCCAGAAAATACTTCATATTCTTCAAAAAATGGTGTTTCAAAAGCGGTAGAGGATAGTTTTGATAATATAATTGATAAAGTTGGATTTAATAAACTAACAGATATTGTTGATTCTCTTGATAAAGCAATTCCAGCAGCACCATCTGCACCAAATTGTCAAACTAATGTTCTTAAATGTGGGCCACCAAGAGTAGATTTTATAGGNTCTAGTGGTCAAGGTGCAACTGGAAGTGCAATTGTAAACGCTCTTGGAAACATCATTGGTGTTGCGATCAACGGGACAGGATTTGGATTCAAAGAACCACCTTTACTTTCATTTTTTGATAGTTGTGATAAAGGTTATGGAGCTGGTGGATATCCAGTGATGGGTAATGTTTCACCTTTACGATTTACTGAATCTGACAGACAAAGAGATTTATTATCTTTGGCTCAACTAACTGATGGAGATGATCAACTAACTGATGAAGTTGGTTTAGATCAAATTACACAAATAATTCCTGATGGAAAACAAGTTGGTGACATTGTTTTTGATAATAAGGAAAATGAATCAAAGATAAATGACGTGGGATTGAGTGTCACAGGATCAGATCTACCTGTCTATATTGCAGATCCAAACGGAACTGAACTTGGTGTTGTGGGTGTTGTGATGACCAACCCTGGCCAAGAATATCTACCAAATACGACTGAAACTGATATTGATGGAAATATAAAAGAATTAACTCCAGATCCAAATGCAAATTATGATGGAGAACAATCATTTGTAACATCTCTAGCTGNTGTTGTTGTAGAAAATACAGGTTTTGGATATGATGATAGTGATACAGNTTCAGTGAGTGGTGGATCTGTTGCTTCTGCTGGTNATACTTTGCCTGGCGATGCAACTAGTGATACAATACAAAAAGTAGGTCAAGCTGAAGTAGAGTTGAAAATTCAAGATGGTTTGATTGTTGGTGCAGATGTCGTGAATGGTGGGTTTGGATTTACTAAACTTCCAGAGATCACGATAAATAGTGATACTGGAGCTGGTGCTAAATTACTACCAGTTCTGAAATTTACTAAAGTTGATGATGCATCTCAACTTGCTCAAATTGCTCAGGTAACTCAAGATGCTGTTGTAACCGTAATTAGTTGTATCGAAAAATAAAATGTCAAAAGCTCCAAATGACGGCCAAAATTTAGAATGCGATAAACACCTGAGATATGTTGTTCAGAGTGGACAGAGTAGCATACATGGAGATACCTTGTATGAACTACAAACACAGGAGGCTCAGTCTTTTGCGTTTCACTCTGGAACTGGTCAAGGTGGCTCTGGTGGTGGGCCTGGAACTGGTAAGGCAGTTTTATATACGCCAGGCATGTCAATGGAAGTTCTTGGTGAAGGTTTAAAAGTTAGAAATAATAATGATATCAGTCAACTTCCAGCCAAAATCATAAAGTGTAAGAAAGGTGATATCATAATTGAAGCTGAGAATGGAGATATAACTCTTAGAGGAAGAAATATTAATATTGATGCCAATGGTGGTGATCAGGGTGGTCAGTTCAATATGAAGGCCACTAGAGTTGCAACTATTGATTCACCAGATGTTCGACTTCAAGCTGAAAAGATATTGATAAAAGCAGATAATACTACTAATATAATAAGTAAAGGTTTCTTAGAACTTAAATCTGGTTTTACATTATCAGCTTCTTTCGCTGATGAAAACTATGGAACCATGTCTCAAGTTTTAAAATCAGCAACAACAATTAGTCCTCCAACACTATAATGAACATATCTAGACAACAACTTGATAAATTAGTCGTAGGAACAAATGATGTTTCTTACGTTCCACCTGATATTTCCCCAACTGGAACTGCTGTTTTAAATGGCCCTGTCTATGTTGGAAAACCGTCTGCTGCGCCAGGTTATGAGGCTTTATTAAACATAACATCAAACTCTGCACAACAGAATCCACTTAATATTCAACCAGCTTGTAGTGCAAGTTTAGCAATGAAATCTGATGGTAATCTAACCGTCGCTGGTGATGGTAAGACACCTAATGCTTTACTCATATCTGGTGGTTCATCTGTTGATACTATTCATGTTGAAGGTGATATGTTTGTGAGTGGTGCAGTTGATTGTGGTAACA
>FUFK010039446.1_pt1 | contig 11688 bp, 14 predicted proteins | sample 1021851 | NCBI WGS metagenome assembly FUFK01 (sample SAMEA51879418, study PRJEB19060) | metagenome
AGAAAGATACCTTTAGTGGATTCAAACTATAAAATAACCACTAAATAAAAAAAGATAGTAATGAATACATTTTGGATATTGATTATGAAAACCCTTGGATATATGAAGGTCGCCCTTTTACCTCTGATGATATTGGGGACTACTATGGGTTCGTCTATCGCATCACAAATACCACCAACGGCAAGTCCTACATTGGAAGAAAGTACTTCGTGCAGAAGAGAAAACCAAGAGGAGGAAAGCGAAGAGTCACAAGCGAATCAGACTGGAAGCGATATTTTGGAAGCTCTGACGAACTTAAACAGGATATTGGAAGAATGGGAAAAGAGAATTTCAGAAGAGAAATCATCTCCCTCCACAAAACCCTTGGAAAAGTGAACTATGAGGAGACAAGACAGTTGTTCATAAATGGTGTCTTAACTGAGTCACTAGAAGATGGTACACCTGCATACTACAATAGTAATATACTAGGAAGATACATGAAAAAAGATTATTGGGAGGGTGATGATGTTTGAATTAAATGATAATCTAGAAATAAAAAAAGAAATATTTAGAGGAAGTATAATATACACAATTGATGACTTTTACAAGTATCCACTAGAGGTAGAAAATTATTTGTTTGGTGAACCAGATAAGATACCTTTACATAAGAGGTATGAGAAACCATCATTTAACAATGTTTATTTTGAAGATCGTAGGCATGACTCAGAAGATAATTTAGATCTTAAAAAAGTTTATGATTTTTTATCTAGTTTATGTGGAGAAATTTATGATGCTTATGATATTACTACTAATTGTACAAGGTTTAAAAGACATCCATTTAATGATTACAAAAATTGTTATTGGTGGCCACATATAGATGATGGATATAATGGTCTAGTTTATTTTAATCATGACAGTGAACATGGCACATGCTTTTATGATGAATTAGTAGAGCCTCCTGATACAAATGAACATGCTCAACCATGGGGAGCAAAAAAAAATTTTATAGTAATAAAGACATTAGAGCCAAAGTATAATAGACTTGTATTTTTTGATGGATATAAATTTCCACATGGTATGAATATTTGCACTGATAGATATTTTGGTGAGGAATATCGTAAGAACCAAGCATTCTTTTTTAATAATGAACAGTATGATGATTAAGGGGGTTGACACCCTCTTTTTTTATGTTATACTATATTTGTTGGACGCAACATGGGAGTGACTGAATAAACTTACTGGCAACTGCTGGTTAAGGTGATGAGACACAGGTGGTGCTGCTACGAAAGTAGAACTGACTCAACCAGTCAGGTCTCAGGCAAGGATGTTTTTACTACTGTAGTAATGCCCATTCTTTGTTGGTACACAGGAATCCAACCTCCCTCTTTACTATTTGATGTACAGTGATGTTAACTGTGAGATGCAAAGTGTGTGGAGTTGAATTAAAATCTTCACCCAAGTTGCAAGCTTGTAAATGTGTAAATAAGATGACACTTATAGATGAAACAGTAACTGCTGTTGACCTATCTAAAGTTGTCATTGTTTCTGGCGTAAAGAAGAAGAAACAAGAGGGTCTTACATCTAAGGATCTTGAATGGCAAGAACAAAGAAGTAAGAGGAAGATTAAGAAACTTAACTTTGAAGTACGATGACTGAATCAAAGAATAAGGAAAAGGAAGAAAAGGACACAAAAGAATCCTTAAGTGAGGAAGATGAAATAATTCGCATTCATTGTGCAGAAAATGATGATGGATGTTAATATATACAAAAAGACTTTATGTACAACAAACTTGATAGTATGAAAATTTTCTTAGACACAGCAGATACAGATTTAATTAGGAAGTACTATGGTACAGGATTAATTGATGGTGTCACAACAAACCCAACTTTAATTCGTAGAAGTGGAAGAGATCCTGAGGAAGTCTATCAGGAGATACAGGACATTGGATTGCATGACATCAGTATGGAAGTTGTAGGTGATTCTAATGAAATGGTTGAAGAAGGCATCAGACTTGCTACAAAGTTTCCTAATTCATGTACAGTTAAAGTTCCATGCACACCTGATGGTTTAGTAGCATGTGCAGAGTTATCAATGAAGAATTGCATTAGAGTCAATGTAACTCTCATCTTTGATGTAGCACAGGCAATACTTGCAGCAAAAGCAGGTGCAGCATATGTCTCTCCTTTTGTTGGTAGATTAGATGATAACTCTATTGCAGGTTTGAATCTAATTAAAGATATAGATGAAGTGTATAGAGTTCAGTGTATTCATAGAACAAAGATATTATCTGCTTCAATTAGATATGTGAATAGTGTATCTCAATCATTTGCAAATGGTGCTCATATAGTTACAATGCCACCTTCTGTATTTGATAAGATGTATAACCATGTTCTTACAGATAAAGGTTTAGAAATATTTGATGCAGATCACAAAGAAACTCTGAAGATGATAGGTGGTTGACAGTTAAAGAAGTGTAACAGACCTCCTACACAGGAGGTTTTTTTATGCTATATTAATAATAGGGAAACAAAATGATCTCAGTTATCATTTTTGTTTCTCGCACCCAATTGAGATGTATTATGATTGAAGTTCTATGTCAGAATGATCCATACAGGTATGTAAAGATGCCTGATCTCTTAGAGAATGGTCATCCTGATTATCGTATTCAGAAGTGGAACAATCATAATGGTTATAAAGATATGTACCTCTGTGATAATTTTATGCAGTTCAAAACTGCTATAGAAGATTTTGAATATACAAAGTGGTTAGATCCTGCTGGTGTACCTTGTTATGTGTGTGATAAATAAGACAGATATTTAATTACAAATGGCAGCAAAAGGTTCAGCAGCAAAGTCTGCAAGTGGTGCTTCTATGTCTAAGTATGATGTAGAAGTAGAAAAAAGATTACAAGCATTAGAAGCAGAAGCACATCCAAAGTGTCATCATGACACAGAAGAAGGTGACTCTGATAGAGTATCAGTATTGGAAGCAAGACTAGACAAACTAGTTAATACTCTTAAAAAACATTATGGTGATATAGATTAAGGGTTTACATAACCTCTTTTTTCTTATATAATATATACAAAGTACTTACACAAATTTAAATGGCAGATATTAAGAAAGCACTAGTATGTGGTGCTGGTGGTTTTATTGGTAGTCACATGGTTAGAAGACTGCGTTCTGAGGGATACTGGGTCAGAGGAGTAGATCAAAAGTATCCAGAGTTCAGTCAAACAGAAGCTCATGATTTTGTTAAAGGAGATCTAAGGGAAGTCTCATTAGTCAAAGACATTCTTAGAATAGGTGGAGAATCATTTGATGAGATATATCAGTTTGCTGCTGACATGGGTGGTGCAGGTTTTGTATTCACTGGAGAAAATGATGCTGCCATCATGCAGAACTCAGCAACAATTAACTTGAATATATTAGAACAACAAAGAATATTAAATGAAGAGTTAGATGTAAATAAAACTAAAATATTTTACTCTGGTTCAGCATGTATGTATCCAGAGCATAATCAACTTGACCCTAATAATCCTGACTGTCGTGAATCATCAGCATACCCCGCCAACCCAGACTCAGAATATGGATGGGAAAAACTCTTCTCCGAGCGTCTTTATTTTTCTTATCACCGTAATTATGCTATGCCTGTACGAGTCACTAGATACCATAATATCTATGGTCCTGAAGGGACTTGGCAAGGAGGCAGAGAGAAAGCACCAGCAGCAATCTGTAGAAAAGTAGCAAAACTTCCTGATGTAGGTGGTGGTATTGAAGTATGGGGAGATGGAGAACAAACAAGATCTTTCCTTTATATTGATGAGTGTATAGAAGCATCAAGAAGATTGATGGATTCTGATTTCATAGGACCTGTTAATATTGGTTCAGAAGAAATGGTAACTATCAATGAACTTGTAAACAAGGTTGCTAAAGTATCTGGTAAAGCAGTCTCTAAGAGACATAAGTTAGATGCTCCTCTAGGTGTTAGAGGAAGAAACTCAAACAATGATTTGATTAGAGAAGCTATAGGATGGGATTATACCATGACACTTGAAGAAGGATTATCTAGAACATATGCATGGATTAATGGACAGGTTCAAAATGAATATCTTATGAATGTTGAAATTGAACAAATGGACAAGCAAGCTTTAGGATTAGAAGTAACAGTTTGAAATGGCAAAGATCAATAAGGTCTTCATGATCAATACTCCTTTGTTTCAAACCAAAGGAACTCATCATTTTATGACAACTAAATTTGTAGGTTCATTCCAGATGCATGGTTTGGAAGTAACTGAGTTGATTGATTTTGATCATGTAGATGATGCTGATGATCAGATTTTTCTTTTATGTGATAATTTTTATGATCAACTTAATGCAGCAGGATATGATTGGGTAAGTGAGTTTGATAGACTTGCTGAAAGATTTCCAAAGACAGTATGGTTGTTCTGGACATTTCATAATGTTCTTTACAAACATTATTGGAAACCACAAAGACCATTTCCATTTAAGAAAGTAGCATTTACTGGAGAGTATTATAGAAGTCCTCAATATGGGGAAGGATATTTTCCAGAATATTATAGTACCTACATAGGACAAACTGAACATATTGATTTACCATTTGCTGCAGGTGTTCATCCAGAAGAATTAGATGAAGTGCTAACAGAAAGAACAGACAAATATGATTGTGGATTTTGTGGTTGTCAATATAAATCAGAGTGGACAAATAAATTAGCAGAGAAGTATAATTGTTTTGTNCACTATTGGCCACCTTTCTTAGATGAGGAGGAGAGGTTGCAAAAAGCATTCTTAGATTCTAAAATATGTTTAGGATTTAATTCAGATGATAACATCAAGAATGGTTTACCAACTGAAAGAACATTTGAAGGAATTGCTTATGGATGTGTAGTTCTTACTGATTGTAAAATGGCAGAGGAAGCAACTGATGGGGTTGCTGTCTATGTTAAAGATTATGAGGACTTACAAAGACAAGTTGACTTCTACNTACACAATGAAAGTGCAAGGAAGAAGAAACAAAAAGAAGGGTATGAATATGCGTTAAATAAANGCACATATTATACTGTNGCTAAAAACTTTATTAACTCTATTGAAAAACTTTATCCAAACTAACCATGAACAGAATTACTGATTATTCTAAATTAAAAACTAACATCACAGACTGGATGGCAGACTATATGAAGTCATCTGGTATGAATTGTTTTGTTGTTGGTGTCTCAGGTGGCATTGACTCAGCAGTTGCATCTACTCTTGCAGCAGAAACAAACTATAATGTATTTGCTTTAGGTATGCCAATACATCAGAAACCAGAACAGGAGTCATTATCAGATGCACATCTTAAATGGTTGTCTGAAAAGTATGTTAATGTTGAAGCAGTAAAGATTGATTTGACAAATACTTTTGATACATTCACAAATGATCTTGAAAGATATGCTACTGATAAACATGCACTTGCTAATACAAGATCTAGATTAAGAATGGTAACTCTATATCAGTTTGCAGGTCAATATAGAGGTATAGTAGTTGGCACAGGAAATAAGGTAGAGGATTATGGTGTAGGATTCTATACTAAGTATGGTGATGGTGGTGTGGATATTGCACCAATAGCAGACTTATATAAATCAGAGGTTTGGGATTTAGGTAAATCTTTAGGTGTAGATTCAAGAATTATAGAAGCAAAACCAACTGATGGATTATGGGATGATGGTAGAACTGATGAAGATCAATTAGGTGCTACTTATTCAGAACTTGAAGAAGCAATGGAGACAGGTAAAGGAACAGGATTGAAAGTTCTAGAAGAATATGCTAGAATGAATGCACATAAAATGAATCCTATTCCAACATTCACATTATGAAAATTGGTTTAATTGGCGCAGGCAGACTTGGACTCTGCCTTGCTTTGCTAATGGACAAAGCTGGATATTCTGTCATAGCATCAGATGTTCGTGAAGATTACATAGATGGTCTTCAAAGAGGTGAAGTAACTACTACTGAACCTTTGGTTGGTCAGTATCTTGATAGTGCTAGAAGAATAGAATTTACTACAGATAATTTAAGAGTTATAGAAGAATCAGATATAATTTTTACATTAGTTTTAACACCATCATTAGAGAATGGATCTTATGATGTAAGTAATGTTGATGATGTAGTTAGTGATATTTTAAAATATGGATGGGATAAAGATCTGTCTAATAAATCTTTAGTAATAGGATGTACAACTAATCCTGGTGATTGTGATTTCTTTCAAGATAGATTGAGTGAAACAGGTATAAGTGTATTCTATAATCCAGAGTTTATNGCNCAAGGATCTATNATNAAAGATCTTCAGAATGCTGANATGGTTTTACTTGGTGGAGATGGTAAACATAAAGGNAACTTAGTAAACATATACAAAAAAATACAGTATGGATATAGAGAACCATCTATTCATCTTATGAGTACAAAGGCAGCAGAAATAACAAAGATAGCAGTTAATTGTTTTCTTACCACAAAGATCAGTTATGCTAATATGATAGGTCAAGTATTAGCACAATCTAATCTTTATGATGAGATTGAAACTGTCCTATCTTCAATAGGATCTGATAGTAGAATAGGAAATAAGTATATGAATTTTGGATTTGGTTTTGGTGGTCCTTGTTTCCCTAGAGATAATCGTGCTTTTGCATCTTATGCACAAAAGGTTGGTGTAGAACATAATATAGGAACTACAACTGATAACTTTAATAAAGCACATTTATTATTCTTAAAAGATTATTTCATAAATGATAATTCAGATGATCTTCCTTTCTGGTTTGACTACATAGCATATAAACCTGGTACTGATATCCTTACAGAGAGTCAACAATATCAATTGTGTTTAGAATTTTTAGATCTTGGATACAAAGTATATGTTTCAGATGATTTGCTCAAAGATAAATGTGATGCTAGAATATTATTTGAAGTACCAGATGAAAAAGTTTATAGGATTGATTTATGATTGGATATGATAGATTGGGAACCAATGGTAGATTTGGTAATCAGTTATTTCAGTATGCTGCACTAAGAGGTATTGCTGCTCATCATGGATATGAGTGGTGTATTCCTCCTGATGATCATCATACTTATGCTAACTATGGTATTCATCATCCTTTTAAATTAAAACATCTAAAGCATGAGGGTTTTGTTAATGCTAACAACAGTCCACAGGCAATGTTTAGTTATGAGAATATACAGCAATTAAATTCTACACCTAATGTGAGAGAGTCAGGTCATAATTTTGATCAAGAATTATTTGATAATTTTGAAGATGGATCTAACCTAGATGGTTTCTGTCAGACTGAAAAGTATTTCAAACATATTGAGAATGAAATTAGAGAAGATTTTGAATTTAAAGATGATATACTACAACCTTGTAAAGAGTTTATAGATCAGTATGAGAAGATAATCTTTCTTCATGTAAGACGTGGAGACAATGTAGGTAGAGAAGATTATCATCCTATAGTTTCATTTGATTATTATGATAGAGCAAGAAAATATTTTGATGATGATGTTAATATTCTAGTATGCACTGATGATCCAGAATGGTGTGCAGAACAATCATATTTTGATGATGATAGATTCTTACTTAACACTGATGTTCCAAGATATGATCATCTATGTTTAGAGGGTGATGGAACACACAAACATTCTTGTGTGCCATACACAGATCTTTGTCTGATGTCTTTATGTCAAGGTGCTATTCTTGCTCCTAGCACATTAGGGTGGTGGGGTGCATGGTTACAAAATGGTAAAGGTCCAGTTGTTGCACCTAAGAAATGGTTTGGATCTAAAATGTCACACTTAGATTTGAGTGACTTATTTCCAGATGATTGGATTGCATTAGATGACTAAACATAATCTAACAGATACAACATTTATTATCCCAGTAAAAATAGAATCAGATGATAGACTTAGAAATGCTATCACTGTTTGTTGTTTTCTATTGAGTAAGTTTGATACTAATATTTTAATTAAGGAAGTTAATAGTGAACCTGTATTTGAGAATGAAGCATTACCACAAATCAAAGAATTTATAGGTGATGCATCAAATATAAGTTATTATTTTGAGAAGGAATCTGATGACTCATTCTTTCATAAGACAAGATACTTTAATGAGTTATTAAGTAAGTGTNATACTGATGTAGTATCAGCATATGATATTGATGTTTTATTACCTGTATCTACATATCTTAAAGCAGAGAAAATGTGTAANGNTGAATATGATTTAGTTTATCCATTTGGTTTTGGTACACAGGAAAATCAAGTGAAGTGGCAGAAGAAAGTATTTGCATCTGATGAATTAGTAAGTGATTTTCTAAATCAGAATTTTGATTTTTCTATCTTTGAAAATCATTCTCANAAGGACAGAGCACAGTGGGGACATGCACAATTTTTTAAGAGAACATCATATATTAAAGGTGGAATGGAGAATGAAAATTTTAAAGCATGGGGACCTGAAGATGAAGAAAAACATTATAGATTTCCTAAACTAGGATATAATATTGGTAGAGTNATTGATTGGGTTTATCATCTAGAACANTCAAGAGGAGATGACTCTGAGAGAACTAATATATACTTTCATGACAACTTAAAACTTATGGAAGACATAAGAAGTTTAAGTGAAGAAGAACTTAAAAATTATTACAATACTCAAGAGTATTTGAAAAAATATCATGATTGATCTTAAAGACACAACTTTTATTATTCCTGTAAAGATAGAGTCAGATGATAGACTTAGAAATGTAATTACAGTATGTTGTTTTCTATTAGAAAATTTTGANACNAAAGTAATTTTAAAAGAGGTAGATACAGAGTCTGTATTCAAGGAATCAGCATTACCACAGATNAGTGANTATGTAGAAGATTCAATTAAAAATCTAACACATGTTCATCAAGTTCCAGATGATTCTGTTTTCTATAGAATGAGATATTTAAATGAGATGTTAGCAATGGTTGAGACAGATGTTGTTGCTAACTATGACTCTGATGTTTTGTTACCAATAGATACCTATGTTAAAGCACAGGAGATGTGTAAAGGTGAATATGATTTAGTATATCCATATGGACAAGGAATGTGGCAGAAACAAATATTTGCAGATGATNANTTAGTNAGTGATTTTTTATCTAATGATTGTAAGTTTGANATNTTAGAAAGACAGAGTAAAGATTATGATGCACAATCAGGTCATGTTCAATTCTTNAAAACTAAATCTTATATTGAAGGTGGCATGGAGAATGAAAATTTTAAATCATGGGGACCTGAGGATGCAGAGAGATTGTACAGATTTACTACTTTAGGTTATAATGTTAGTAGAATAAATGACTGGGTGTATCATTTAGAACATGCCAGAGGTGAAAATTCATGGTATAATAATCCACATATGCAAAACAATACTAATCTTTGGGAATCACTTCAAAGNATGAACAAAGATCAGTTGAAGCAATATTATANCAATCAAGATTATCTGAAGAAATACAAATGATAGGTTTTAATTATCTTGGTAAGTTAGGTCAATTAGGAAATCAGATGTTNCAGTATGCNAGTGCATTNGGAGTTGCTGAAGGTATAGGAACATCATGNTGNATTCCTAAACATGATGATGTCATGGTAGATGCATTAGGCAATAGATTAAGAGTTGAATTATTTGATGCTTTTAAAATNAATCCAAAGAATGTTGGTTTTATACCAGCACAAGATTTACATGAAAGGACATATGAATTTGATGAATCATTTCTTAAATTAAATCCTGANAGAGATACAAATNTAGTTGGNTTCTTTCAAACAGANAAATACTTTACACATATTNAAGATAAGATTAGAGAAGAATTNACTTTTCAAGATCACATAGTAAATGAGTGTGAGGATATTATAGAACTATTTGAAGAACCTATTGCACTTCATATTCGTAGAGGTGATTATCTTAGAAACTCAATGAATCATCATAATCTTTCTTTAGAATACTATGAAAAAGCATTGAGTCATTTTCCTAGAGATCAGCAAGTAGTTATATTTTCAGATGATACTGAATGGTGTATGGAGCAGTTGCTATTTGTTGATAATAGATTTATAATATCAGAGGGAAATGGATCTTATCATGACTTATATTTAATGACTAAGTGTAGTGACTTTATAATATCTAACTCTACCTATTCATGGTGGGGTGCATGGTTAGCAAACACAGGAACTGTAATAGCACCTGATACCTGGTTTGGTCCTAATAATGCGCATAAATCATTAAAGGATTTATATCCTTCTCATTGGAAAATAATTCCTTCTTAATTACTATGACTTGGAATGTTGTTACAGTTGCCTTTGGTGACAAGAAATATAAAAAAGGACAGAAGTTTCTTGATAGACANTCACAGAAATGTGATGCTAATTTTATTGGATATACTGATNTAGATCTATTAGAATCAGATCTTTATAAACAGAATCCAGAGTGGATGTCTTCTGAAAATAATTATGGTTGGTTTGCATGGAAACCATATTTTATTTTAAAAACTATGGAAGATCTTCAAGAGGGNGATAAGATNTTTTTCATAGATACTCTTGATATTTTTCATCCAGATATTTTTCAATTTGTTGATGAAGTTATGGGAGATGATCCTTGTCTTCTACCACTTGGTGGTTCAAGAAATGGAGANATGACAAAGAAAGATTGTTTTGTTTATATGAATTGTGATGAAGAGGATTATCATGAGTCAAAACAATTAGAAGCAGGTTTTACTTTCTGGAAAGTATGTGATGAAGCAAAAGANATATTAAAAGAGTGGTTAGAATGGTGTTTAGATGAAAAGGTTGGTGGTGATATGACTGGATTCTCAAATCTAAAAGAAGATGATAATTTTAAAGAGTGTAGGCATGACCAAAGTATCCTTACNAANATGGCAGTGAGAGATGGTCTATCAGTTGTTGATTCTAATATTCGTAATTTGATTGAATGTAATGCTGATTACTGGTATGAAAGAATGAGTAAAGGTGAGGTTCAACCTTATAGACCAATTGATACTTTTATGTTAAAGATAAGAGATAATGTTGATTATATGAAGGCAGATATTANTGATAGTATTATTCTTACAGTTCATAATCAAGAAGACATAATCAAACATGTATTAGCAGGTATTGAGAATCATACTAAGGGTTCTTATGAATTGATAATAGTCATAGATGGATGCACTGATAATACAGAGAAAGTTATACTTGATTATATGAAAGGTTCTTCTTTAGCAAATAANCTAACAATTAGGTATGCTGATAATGTATTTGAAACTAAAGCTAATAATATTGGATTGAAGGAAGCAACTGGTAAGTATGTTATAATAGTTCAAGATGATATGGTTATTAATGAAGAGGGTTGGAATGAAAGATTAAGAAAACCATTCAATGCATTTGATGATGTCTTTGCTGTTACTGCTAGAACTGCACACAACTATGTCTTTAATCCTAACTCTCCTTATATTGGTATGAAAGAGGACATTGATACTGATTGGTGTAACATAGTAGAACCATGTGATATAGCAGAGCAAAGAAATTTATCAAGAGATATCTTTGCTGTAAGAGGCACTGTTAATCGTGGTCCTCTTATGATAAACTTAGAAGATCTTAAAGAACTTAACTACCTTGATGAAGCATTCTCTCCACAAGATATGGATGAGCATGATCTTATGTTCAGAAT
>FUFK010058138.1_pt1 | contig 11686 bp, 13 predicted proteins | sample 1021851 | NCBI WGS metagenome assembly FUFK01 (sample SAMEA51879418, study PRJEB19060) | metagenome
TATGTTTCTGGATGATCTACTACCATTCTCTCTTCAAAATGTATTCCATTACCCCACAATTCTACCTCAGCTCCTAGAGGTGCATTGATGGTGATTGTTTCTGTAGGAAAAACAACTCTTTCCATAAAGAAATTTTTTTCACCAATACACCTCATCACAATCATGTGATCAGTATCATTATGGTAGGAATATTCAACCATGATGAACTACATTTTTCCAATCTTCATCGAATATTTCTAAACCTTTATCAGTAAGAACGTGATTGTACATCTTATCAAATACAGATGGAGGCATTGTCACAATATTAGCTCCATTTGCAAAAGATTGAGANACACTATTCACATATCTNATTGATGCAGATAGGATTTTTGTTCTATGAATTGCTTGAACTCTGAATACTTCATCAATATCTTTAATTAAATTTAACCCTGCGATTGAGTTATCATCTAATCTACCAACAAAAGGTGAAACATAGGCAGCACCCGCTTTNGCAGAAAGTATNGCTTGTGCAACGTCAAATATAAGAGTTACATTTACTCNAATTAAATNCTTNCATGATAGTTCTGCACACGCAAGTAAACCATCNGGTGTACACGGAACTTTNATTGTTGCAGANNTTGGAAANTTNGTTGCAAGTCTGATTCCTTCTTCTATCATTTCNTTNGCATCACCAACAACTTCCATACTTATATCTCTTANNCCTATATCNTGTATCTCCTGATATACTTCCTCTGGGTCTCTTCCACTTTTACGAATCAAAGTTGGATTTGTTGTTACACCATCAATCAATCCAGTACCATAATACTTTCTAATTAACTCTGTGTCTGCTGTGTCTAAAAAAATCTTCATTGATTCAAGTAAGTTTGTCATAGTAATCCTTTTTCATATATCTTCCAAGGATATTTGAATTATAATACAAAGGTGTGCCGTCGGCAAGCGATTCCATCAGTACATTATTTAGAAACAACTGTCTTGTCTCTTCGTAGTTTACTTTCCCTAGTGTCTTATGTAGGCTTATAATTTCTCTTCGGAAATTGTCTTTTCCAAGGTCTCTAATATCTTGTTTAAGCTCCTCAGAAGATCCAAAGTATCGTTTCCAGTCAGACTCAGAGGTGACTCTTCGTTTTCCTCCTTTTGGCTTTCTTTTTTGTACAAAGTATTTTCTTCCAATATATTGTTTTCCCGAACAAAGGTTTGTGATTCTGTAGACAAAGCCGTAGTAGTCCCCAATGTCATCAGAAGTAAAGGGTAAACCATTATAAAGCCAAGGATTTTCATAATCAACATTCATTTAATTTTATCTAAACACTCATCTCGATTGCAACTAGATAAGCATTTCTGATACTACCAGTATCAGCAGACCTGCTCCATTGAATTCTATATGTTCTAGTACCAGTGTGGCTACTTATATCAAGTCTCTGACCTTGAAATTCTGTCCAAGTTAGGTTATTATGGGAAACCTGATAATTACCACCAACAAAAGATATATTATCTCCTGTAACTCGTGCAGTAGTGCTTTGATTATTATTCCTACTATGTTTAATCTCAAAACCAAAAAGAACTAAAACTCTTGAATTTGATACTGTACTAATTGAAAGTGTTACTTTGTCTTGAAATACGGTGCTTGTAGTACTAGACGTACCAGTACTCGCAGCTTCGTTCATTGAACGTACATCTGTTGCAGTTATGAAACCTCTACCATTAGTTAATTGATTATTATTAGTTGGTATTGTTGGTTTATTTGTTAAATTATTATAGTTAACACTTGTTAAATTTGCTCCACTTCCATATAAAGTATCAGCATAAACATTAGACCATCTATTTGAACTTGATCCTAAATTAAAACTACTATCACTACTAGGTATAATTGACTTATAAGACGTAACATTATTTGTATCTAAATTCACTATTTCTTGGTTATTAGCCCAAAGTTCTAATTGACCATCTCCATTTTGTGCCACACCTGTATCAGTATCTCCTAAAGCCAAGAAAGCATTTCTTGTGGCTGGTGTACCAGTAACTGATACATTTAATCCAATACGTTGTGGTAAGGTTCCAAGTCTTGCTGCTGGTAGTGTTCCAGATGTTAAAAGAGATGCAGAATGATTAGGTAATCTAGCAGCTGGAATTGTACCAGAAGTTAAAAGAGATGCAGAATGATTAGGTAATCTATCAGTTGGAATAGTTCCAGATGACAATTGTGATGCATTTAATGAAGTTAAGTTTGAACCATTGCCATATACATTATCGAAATATCCATTTCTCCAACGAGTACTGTTTGTTCCTAAGTCAAAAGAGCTATCAGTTTGAGGGTGATGATGTTTAGATGTTATCTTTCCTTCATGTGAACACCTAAACATTTCTGTCATGGTGTTTGAAGAAGCATTGCCATCTACTCCACATTGAACAACAAAATCTGCTGTACCTTCTTGCGTTTGATTTCCAGTTGGATCTTGTACTTGTGCTCCAATTTTTACCTGTGGTGTAGCATTTGCGTTGCTGTCTCTAAAAGTAAAATCAATCCAAGTATATTCTGTACCTATATCAGCAATGTAATTGTCGAGAGTTAGTAAGGTTGTAGCCCCATCATCTGTACCATTTACATCAATAGTTAATGCTCCTGATGTTAATGTTCCTGTCACAGATGCATTACCATTTACACTTAATCCAGTCAGTGTTCCAAGGGATGTAATGCTTGATGCAGTAATACCACTCGCTAATGTAGTTCCACTTAAAGTATTTGAAGATGGAATTGTAACATCAGCCCAAGTTAGACCACCACTCACACCTGTATTACATTGTAAAAATTTTCCATTTGAGGGAGAATTACTAATTTTTAAATTAGCTTCATCTATAACATTATTATCCACAGTCGCACTCAAAGTTACATTACCAGAACCATTGAATGACTGTGCGTTTGCAGTTATCTCTCCACTAATACTAAAGTTTCTTGTGGTTTCTAAAACTGTTGCAGTCGCAGCATTACCCGATGTGTTTTGATTACCATCCTGATTGACGCCTGGTAGATTTATATTTGCAGATCCATCAAAACTTACACCACCAATAGTTCTTGCCGTTGTTAAAGTTGCAGCTGATCCTGTTGTATTCTGATTTAGTGTCGGCACTCTTGCCGCATTTATAGTTCCAGAGGAAATATTACTTGCATTTAAAGAAGTTAAACTCGCACCTGAGCCACTGAATGTAGTTGCAGAAAATGTACCAGTAAATGCACCTGTGTTTCTACTTATTCTTAACCACTGAGTAAATGTTCCGCCTCTATTTTGAGTATCATAATCACCAAACTGTATGTATTCAGTACCATTGTCATCAGACGTAGATATTCTTAAATGACCAGCATTATTACCACCAAGCCACTCAATATGTGCATCATCATTTGTAGCATTTCCAGGCCCAAATTTAATACCACTTGCAGTAGCATTTAGATTTAAAATATTAGTGGATGGATTATACTTTATAACACTATCAGTTTTCAGTGCATTATTACCAGATGAAGAATCAACAAAGGTTATAAATCTTGATGCATCAGTATTACCATCATCGTTAATCGCAACTAAAGATGCAGCACCAGCAGCTAAACTTCCTGAGCTTACCCATCTAGTATCTGTACCATCAGATGATAATACTTGTCCACTAGTTCCAAAATTATTATCTCCATCTCTTAATTGACCATCTAATCTAACTGTGTTTGAAAATCTCGCAACATCACTAAAGGTACTTAATCCTGTGACACTTAGATCATCACTGATTCCAATACCATAAGTAGGGCCGTTAGCAATAATACCATCAAGAGTATTTTGCCCGTCACCCACACTAGGGTCAATATAACTTCTCCAATTAGCCATTAAGATTCATCTACAAGAGTGCAATTTCTCCACCAATGTGGTGTTAAAGTATTTCCCCATTTATCTGTATAGGTTGTGTTCTTATCTTGTTCTGCTTGAAATAATGTGGGGTATACTTTTCTGTCCTCATATACGTCAGTCCATCTATTATTATCAGCATAATACATGGTGCCTATGCCAGATACTTTACTCTGTTTTGTTATGTGATATGCCATGATTATCTTAAGTTGTAGTTAACAACGCATCTGACATTATTTAGCGGTTGTTCTCCAGTATGATAATAAGCTCCATCAAATAAAACAACTCTACCTTGTTGAGGTGTAACTCTTCTCTGTAATGTGTAAATATCAGATTTTGATTTCTCATTATATATGAGAGTATCGCCATCACTATCACAAACATAATATAGCATTACAAAATGATCATCTAGGGTGTCAATATGAGGTGTGTCTCTTCGTTCTCCTTTATAGTTTAGAGGTAATTGGAAGAATGATCTTCCTTGAAGGATATCGACTTTTTTCCTATTCAACTTACTACAAACATTTAAAATTAAAGGTGTGAATAATTCATGAAATACACTATCAATAATTCCAACAGATCCTTTCTTTTCAATAACAAAACCATGAAAAAAAGCAGGCCTTTTTTGAGAATTTTTAGCTCTTGATACTGTTACATCAGGAGTAAGATACCAAGGAAAATAAAAATCTTTATGTTGGCCATCACCTGTTAAAATACTTTTAATTTTATTTTGATGATCTATATCTATAATATCATCAAATACCAGAATCTTATTCTTCATGAATCAACTTAATGTTAAATGAATAAGAAATTCTATCCTCACTTGATTTATTTTTTTCTACTTCATGTTCTAAACTAGAAGGAAATATTAAGATTCTACCCTCTGTAGGAGGAAAATAATATGTCATATAACAATTTGAATTATATTTAAATTCCTTTGTATAACTATCTAATTCATTAAATCTATCAAAAAATTGTGGCGATGTAAAAACTATATTACCAGAATCTTTAGGAGTTTTAATCCACAGAACCCCAGAAAGATTAGATCTAGGATGGTTATGTTTTACATTAAAATTACCAGGCGCATTTATATTTTTCCATCCTTCAATAATCATAGATACATTCTCTGACATTGGTAGAAATCCAGAGAGTGAATCTATAATTATTTTTTTCAAAGTTTCTGATTTACATTCTTGTATATTAATTTGATCAGATTGCCATCCCCCATAATTAGATATCTTTCTTCCTATAGGATTTTCATCCTTTTCTTGATACGTTTCTTTTATTAGTTGATCTTTATAATCATTAAAATTATCTATCCCTAGACTATGAATAGAACTAGGGAAAAGATTTATAAGTTTATAATTTAAATCCACTAAAAGTATCCTTCTTTACATCCTGTTTAATACCACCAACAACATAGGACTCAACCTCTGTCTCTTGTGGTGCCACTTGTAGTCCCTTAGAAGAGATCCAATGAGTTGTCCAAGGTAAAGGGTTATGTGAAGCTGGTATGTCATACATTGGCTTCAATCCAATAGACTTCATTCTACGATTTGCAATCCACTCAATGTATTGTGATAACAACTTATCATTCAAACCAATCATACTACCATCTCTGAACAGATACTCTGCCCATGTCTTCTCTTCATTTACAGCCTTTGCAAACATATCATATACATTACTCTCTTCTTCTTTTATGATATCAAGCATATCNGGATCATCACCTCTTCTCCAGTAGTTTAATATATTCTGCGTGAGTGCCAAGTGCTGGTTCTCATCTCTGGCAATAAGCGATATAATCTTCGCCGACCCTTCCATGGCTTTGAGCTCACCGAAAGCAAAAGAACAAGCAAAAGAAACATAGAAACGAATACCTTCCAAGATATTGACGTTGGCAACCGCTCTGTAAAGAGATCTCTTAAGTTCCTTGATTTCATAGTTTGAAGTNGGACTTTCTTTCCATCCTTCCTTCCACATATTACCAGTTCCCCATAGTTGGGCCTGATTTATAAAGTCATCATATGCACCAGTAACACTTCTAGCTCTTGATAATATATTCTCATCATCTAATATCGTATCAAATACCTCAGCAGGATTAGGATAGACATTCTTTATGATATATGTATAGGAACGTGAGTGTATCATCTCCATAAATGACCAGACTTCCATACATGCCTCTAGTTCTGGTATCGAACAATACGGAATGAAGGCCATGCCAGGGGCTCTACCTTGTACGGAATCCAACATAATCTGATACTTCAAGTTAGAAGTATAGATGTGTTTCTGTTCTGGACGTAACATCTGATAGTCACCACGATCTTTTTGTAGTGACACCTCCTCTGGTCTCCAGAAGTATCCTAACTGTTGTTTNGTTAGGTTCTCAAATGCAGGGTACTTGTATGAGTCATATCTTTGTACACCCAAAGGTTGGCCAAAAAACATTGGTTGTTTCTTGGTGTCAACTTTATTGGGATTAAAGACAGTCATACCCTTGATGTCGGATGACTTCATCGCTGCAGAAAGTTTAAATTGCACAGGATTCACACTCCTCTTCCTTTGTGTCGGTTTGTAATTTGTTGATAAGGTTATCTAGATATTCTGTATTGTCTTCGTCTACTTCGTCACTCTTCAGATCATTTGTGTTCTGATAATAAGATGTCTTCCAACCATACTTGTATGTGGTCAAAAGATCATTCGCCATCACTTGCATTGGAACTTCATTGTTATCATAATTACTTGGATTGTAACTCCAGTTTCCAGATATGGCTTGGTCAAAGAATTTTTGCATTACTGCAACAACGTTGATGTAGCCTTCATTACTGGGCATATCCCATAACAATGTATAATTGTTTTTCAAAGTTCCATAAGATGGGACAATCTGTTTAAGAGGCCCTTTCTTTGATTTTTTAATGGACAGGTAATCTCTAGGAGGCTCGATTCCATTTGTTTCGTTTGACACAACGGAGCTGCTCTCCGAAGGCATTTGTGCGGACAATGTTGAGTGCCTGAGACCGTGTTCCAAGATAGATGACCTAAGAGATTCCCAATCATACTTTAAGTTGTTTGGTACAAGTTCATCTACGTCCTTTTTATAGGTATCAATCGGTAGTATTCCGTCTGAATATTTAGTCCTNCCAAAATCTTCACACCAACCCTTCTCTTTTGCAAGTTGATTTGATGATTTAATGAGATAATACTGGAAGGCTTCTGTTAAATCATGTACCAATTCCCATGCTTTTGGATCTTCATACTTGACACCATTCTTAGCAAGGTAATGTGCGAGTCCAATGTATCCTATACCTAGTGATCTACGTGCTTTAGTAGCTCTTTCTGCTGCAACTACAGGATACTGTTGATAATCTATCAACTCTTCCAATGCACGTACGGCAAGGTCACATAGGTCTTCTAAATCATCTAGTTTATTCAATCTACCCACGTTAATTGCAGACAGAATACAGAGAGATATCTCTCCTAGATGGTCATCTATGTGTGATATAGGATATGTTGGGAGTGTAATCTCTTGACAGAGGTTACTCATGTGAATCTGATCTTTGAATGATGAGTGTTCATTACAATGATCGATATTCATTATGTAAATTCTACCTGTCTCTGCACGTTCCTTAAGTAAATCGAGGAAGATTTCTTGGGCTGGGACTGTTGTTCTGGGGATCGATGAATCCGATTCATACTGGCAGTATAGACTATCAAAAGAATCGGTGCCAAAACTCTCATAAAGGTTAGGAACATTATGAGGCGAAAAAAGCGAGATTTCTTTATTTTCGATAAACCTTTCATAAAATAATTTACTAATCTGTATACTGTAGTCGAGTTTTCTTACACGATTATCTTCTGTTCCTTTGTTATTTTTAAGTACAAGTATATCTTTTATCTCTTGGTGCCAGATTGGGAAGTGGACAGTCGCTGATCCACCACGGATGCCATTTTGAGTGCAACATCTGACAGTTGCTTCAAACTTTTTGAGGAAAGGGACAACGCCTGTGTGTTGAACTTCTCCGCCCCTGATTTTACTGTTGATCCCACGGATGCGGCCTGCGTTGATGCCAATACCAGCCCTTTGAGCAACATACTTACCGATGGCCATATCAGAACTAAAAATACTATCCAAGGTGTCGTCAATATCAACCAAAACGCAAGACGCAAATTGCCGAATAGGGGTTCTAACTCCTCCCATAATGGGGGTTGGGATGTTGATTTTGTGTTTGGAAATGGCATCGTAATACTTTCTAACGTAACTCATCCTAGTTTCTTTAGGATACTCTGCAAATATTGTCAGAGCTATCATGATATACATGAACTGTGGGGTTTCATAAACCTTTCCAGTACTTCTATCCTGTACAAGATATTTATCCACCACCTGTCTGAGTCCAGCATATGTGAAGAAATAATCACGATCATGATCTAACCAACTATCAGCCTGATTGATCTCTTCTAGATTATATTTGTCATAGATTGCAAAATCATACACATTTATACCTGTGCAGTTCATAATATGGTCTCTGAGAGGAGGTAAATCCCTCATTCTACCGTACAAACTCTTCCTTGTGGAGAATAAAAGTAGTCTTGCAGCTACGTATTGATAGTTTGGATGGTCTAGATCTATCAAATCACTCGCAGATTTGATCAAGATCTCTTGTATTTCTCCTGTTGTGATACCATCATAAAACTGTATTCCTGATTGTATCTCTACTTGACTAGCAGATACTCCAGCTAGTCCTTTGGTTGCCTCCTCAACCATCATATGCATTTTTTCTAAGTTAAGAGGTTCGATAGAACCGTTTCTCTTCTTGACTTTGATGCCGTTGGTCATATTTTTTTCCAATTGTTAAATTTAAGTTTTGCTTCCAATCCAGAATATGTATTTAATTCTAACACACTCTGTACATTATGTCCACCTAGAACCATATCGTTAATATCTTTCTCAGATATGTAGTTTGGCCAAATAATTACACTCTCTCCTCCATCAATACGTTGTTTGACTCTCCTGACAATCTCCGTATTTCTTGGTTCATTGTCATACACATAAACTTTTTTACCTCCTTTAAGATTTACTACATCACCATCACTCCCACACAAAGCGACACTATTTTTCACAAAAGTTGAGTCAAAAGGCCCCTCTACGATGTAAACTGTCTGACTAGTATCTACCTTATCAAGTCCATAAATTTTAGGACTTTCTTCATCCAACATTATGGTGATATATTTCAACGGATTCTTCCCCAGAGAGCGTCCTTGGAACCCGAATAAGGCGCCTTTTTCATCTCTTAGAGGGATTATAATCCTTGGTTCATCATTCTTTATATTCTTGAATACTTTCTTGTGTTGGTTAGTCCACTTCATAAATGAAGGGCAGAAATAAAAATCAGAGAGATCTGTTATCCCTCTGTCTGATAGATACTTAAATGCGAAATGTGATTTATTTAGATCAGATAGCTTTGTCAACTCTGAACATATTTCTTTTTTCTTAAAGGTTGGTTTTGGAAAGTCAAAAACAGGGTCAGGAGTGTTCGTGGCCTTACCAGTAAGACCACTTTTGTACCTCTCCATGACGTATTGATCNTGAAGATTTATGTCTTGATCCTTTAAAAAATTGGCAAGTGACCTACCAACACCACAATTATGGCATTTGAAGATAATATCGTTCTTCTTTAGGAACAAATACCCTCTACACTTGTTCTTATACTTCTGTGAATCACCACAGTATGGACATCGGAAGTTGTATAGTCCTCTCTTCTTCTCTGCAAATTTATTAAGTCTTACAGATACCAAGTTGATATATTTTGTGTCAATATAGTTCATAAAGTATGGATAACTGGTTTCTCTTTCGTAAGTATATCATATAATTCTATATCTTCTGCAGCTGATACAGGTCTGAACTCACTCTCTGGTCGAAATAAGTCGTCACGAACCGCCTGATTGATGACAATTGACCCCTTTTCACCCGAAATAGACCTGTGATATGTATTAGTTGGTATCACTAAGGCACCACTTGTACGGTTTAAATGCACTATATGATATGGATATTTCCAATCTCTATTAACTAATTCAAACGTTCTCTCTCCAGACACAACACGGTTGTGATCCACCTGATGGTAGTGAATATAGAACTGTTTTGCACCTACAACGTCATCTGGCGGTGATATTGCAGGGCCTTCATGGACTACAAGGTCAGATGCGTTGGATTCTTCTACTGATATGTCATAAAAAATAACATCCTGTGTCTCTCGAAACACACGATGTTTCCTAAATTCAACGTCACTCATTATAAAGTAGTTACTTTTCCAATATTATACTCGATTGTGGCGGTGGTGTCAATGCTCCTCTTAAAACTCTTTGTCCGATAGGAGAAACTACGAAGCTAATTACAGTTAAAGCCCCTGCAATAGTCCACATCTTCTTCTCTATAGTTCTTAGTCTCGTATCTACTAACATTATATCTCTTTCACATCCTTTCTTGATATCGTTTGCGTGTTGATCTAATTTCTTGTCTACTTGTTCTATTTTTTCAAATAAAACTGCGTCTATACGGTCTTGTTTGTCTAGTTTTTCGTCATGAACAGCCAGTAACTGTCCCATTTTTACAGAATTATCCTGTAAAGTCTCTACAATTCTCTCTAATCTTTCAAGTATTGCTGTATTGGCATTATTACTATTTTCCATTTAAGTCTTGCAACCAGAATCTACGTGACCCATACCTACCAACTGGTGTTCTCTTTCTCTTCTTTTTCTTCTTATTTACAGGGGGATCATCACCAGCTTCAGCGGAACCAGCGATTCCACCTCCACTCATACTCATGGTTGGAGCATCTTCTTTAAAAAAATTTATAACTTTTTGCAGTCTAATGTCCATTAGATCATTTTTAGTTCCCTAAAACACTGTATATCCACTTGGATATCGTGTATATCTCCCTTTGGATAGTCAGGTAATCTACCTAAGTAGATGATGAATGACTTCATAGCTGACCATAAATCAGGATCTATCTTATAAAAAAGCAGAGGAGTTGCACCATCACCAAATACATTGTATATGCTTATAAAATGATTTAGTAACAAGTGAGTTTTGAGAACTCCTGTCTTTTTGTATCTTCTAAGAAGACGCTTNACATATTTGAATCTCTTCATATCATCATAAAAATCCTCTTGCGTAATCGCTTGAGGATTCTCATAATGTTTGATAGCGAACATCATGTAATTGTCTTCGTTCAATTCATCAAACTTCATGTATCACGAATTAACGTGATTTTATTTATGCAGCAACAGTCAGTGTTCCAGCAGCAGTTCCGATTGCAACTGAACTAGTGATTGTAGATGCACTGTTTGTTCCAGCATCCTTGATTGTACCACCATTCAGTGAAACTGGGTTTGCAACGACCTTAAGTACGTCAGCAGCATTTGTTGCAGCGTTGTTAGCAGCAATTGTTTTTCTGAAAGTAAGTTCGTTTGTACCTGATCCAGATAAGTAGTCACATGTAATATTTCTGGAAGATGATGTATTGTTAGTAACTAAGAACTGTGGTGTACCTGTTACATCAACTGGCTCGTTAAATCTTACTAACATATCAATATTACCACCATCTGACTTATCAAATGCAGTGGATTTAAATTCAATTCCTGTAATGTCAGCAAGACCAAGACTGGTTGCCAATCCACCAATAGCACATAAAATTTCAGGTGCAGCAGAGGTATTATCATTACCTGTCATAGTAGAACCACCTTCTACTACCCATCCTGTTGTATTTGCAAAAACTTCTTTCTTTTGAGCAGTAGTGAGCCACTTAGGTTTA
>FUFK010046169.1_pt1 | contig 11684 bp, 10 predicted proteins | sample 1021851 | NCBI WGS metagenome assembly FUFK01 (sample SAMEA51879418, study PRJEB19060) | metagenome
TTTTAGAGGTTCGAGAAAAATTTGGTATTGGAGTGATTACCGCATTTATTCGGGTTCAAGGAAGACCGTTGGGAGTCATTGCGAATAATCCTCATCATTTGGCCGGGGCCATTGACTCTGATGGCGCAGATAAGGGTGCGAGGTTCATCCAACTTTGTGACGCGTTTGATATCCCGATACTTAGCCTTATGGATTGCCCCGGCATGATGGTGGGNCCTGATGTTGAAAAGACAGCGTTGGTTCGGCATTGTACAAGAATGTTTAATGCGGGCGCGAATCTAACGGTTCCCTTATTTGGCGTTGTTGTTCGAAAAGCTTATGGCCTGGGAGTTCAAGCAATGTGTGGTGCAAGCGCTCTGGTTGGTTTTTTTACAGTCGCTTGGCCAACTGCAGAATTCTCGGGTATGAATATTGAGGGCGCTGTAAAACTCGGGTATCGAAACGAGTTGGCGGCGATAGAGGATCCCGAGGAGCGTAAAAAAGAATTTGAAGATCGCGTTGCACGTTCCTACGAAAGTGCTAAAGCAGTAAACGCAGCCGCGGGTGGAGGTCTTGACGATGTCATTGTGTTTGGCGGCGGCATCATCCCGCAGGAAGACCGCCCTGCCCTTCACGAAGTTGGCATCCGTGCTGTCTTTGGCCCAGGGACGCCAACGGCAGAAATCCTCGAATTCATCACCGAAGCATCTGGCCGAGACGACGCTGGCGTGGGCCAATCCAACGACTGGCACTGGGACTCCTCAGCCTAAGGAAGGCGACGACGATGACCGGGGAACTGCAGCAAGCGATGGAGGGCGACCGACGCGCCATTGCTCGCATGCTCTCAAAAATTGAAAATGGATCCATTTCTCTCGCTGACATCTCCTTAGAACACCTATCTATAGAATCTGAAGCGTGGTCCACCATGGCCATCACCGGCGCCCCTGGCGTTGGAAAATCGGTGCTTGTGGACGCCCTGATGACCCAGTGGGCAGGTCAGGGTTTGCGAGTGGCACTGCTGGCTGTTGACCCGAGTTCTCCACGAACCGGTGGCGCCCTCTTGGGTGACCGAGTGCGCATGTCCTCGGTGGACAACCCCGACATCAACGAGCGAGTGTATGTCCGCTCCATCGCCACCCGCTCCTCATCGGGCAGTGTCCCTCTCATCGTTGAGGATATGGCTGCGTTTCTGCTCGCTTGTGGATGGCAGCGCGTCCTGATTGAAACGGTTGGCTCTGGTCAGGCCGAGTTACGCTGTGCAGCCGTTGCCGACCGCATCGTGGTGGTTGAGGGTCCCGCCCGTGGTGATGGGATTCAAGCGGAAAAAGCAGGGCTGCTCGAACTGGCTGACATCGTTCTCGTGAACAAGGCCGATTTGGATGGTGCTGAACGCCACGCAGGTGAACTTCGTGAATCCTATGCCCTGGATGGTGAAGACGCTCCGGATGTCATGTTGACTTCGGGACTCAAGAACATCGGTATTGAGGAAGCCGCTGCCGCACTTCTGGAATTGGAGAGTACCGGTCGAGCGCTACGTGCGAGAATGCGAGAGCGACTTCTTGGCCGCCATGAGCGCCGGCTGGTGCTTCACCCCTCCTACAACACCGTCTTGAACCGACTTTGTCAGGGCACCCTTGATATTGAAGAAGCATTATCTGCACTTCAAGGCGATAGTGATGAGCGGACAAGTTGAGATGACCAACCCGGTGGACACATCGGTCGGTGGCATGCGTGGGCATCTTCTGCGTCGAGGCGTCCACCTGTCCATGATCGGCATACCCTACCTGTATTTTGCTCATGGAGAAAGCGTTGCAGATACCGTCGGCGTTTCCCTGCCCCAATTGGTGGCAGGCGTGGTCCTCGCCGCATTGCTCCTCGAAGGACTCCGACTGAAGCTCGGATTGACCGTGTTTGGACAACGTGATTACGAAGCAAACCAAGTCTCTGCATTGGCATGGGGAGCCGTTGGTGTCGGTTTCGTGTTGCTCCTCGTACCTCACGAAGCCTATGCTTGGCCGCTGATCGCTTCCCTCGCACTTGGCGACCCACTGATGGGGGAACTCCGTCGAAAGGACATGGCCGACCGCCAAGTGATGGTCTACTCCACCCTCCTCATTTTGGCCATCTGGCTGGTGAGCACGGCTCAATTTGGAACCCCGGTGTGGATGGCATTCATCCTCGCACCCGTTTGCATGATCGCCGAATGGCCACGTTTGACCTACATCGACGATAACGCCACCATGTTGCTCATTCCACTCGCTCTGGTTCTTCTTCTCGAACCCTTTGCGTTGGTCATGGCCTAAGCAGACAAATTTCAGCGCTCTGTTTCAATATGTTGAAATGGGGGGTTTCTGTCGTTGGGGTCAGTGAAGGACATGGCCGACGACAGCACCACCTCGGACCCACCCCAAATCGCCTACCAAGTTGGCTTTGCACTCGCCATCATTCTCCTGGGAATTACGATGGTCCAGTACCCTCTTTGGTAATCATTGAAGGGCGATTTTGAACATCTCTTGAAAAGGGACCCCCTTCTGCAAGAAGCATGTGCGGCATCGCTGGCATTCTTGGCCACCCCGATGCCAACCTCTTGCACCGGATGAATCGGCTCCAACAACACCGTGGTCCCGACGAAAACGATGTCTGGATGGACGATGCCGTTGGGTTCGCACACGCTCGTCTTTCCATTTTGGATTTACAGTCCAGCCAACAACCGATGAGGGACCATGATGGCGCCGTCATGGTGCTCAACGGTGAGATCTACAACCATCGTGAACTTCGTTCCGCTCACCCGTCCTACGGATACACAACCGCCGGTGATACCGAAGCGGTCTTGGCCGTCCACCGTGCCTCCCGAAAGAACGCCAACCGACCGCTTTCTGCCAAAGAGCACGCCGCCTGGCTGTCCACTCTGGACGGCATGTACGCTCTAGCACTCTGGAATCCAGCAGACGGTCATCTCGTCCTCGCCCGAGACCCGATGGGCATCAAGCCCTTGGTGCGAACAAATATTGGCGATTCTCTCCTGTTTGCCAGCGAAGTCAAAGCCTTCCAAGCCCACGAAGACCACCGTCCTGAATTTGACGAATTGGCCCTGGCCGCAAGGCTTGTCTGGGAATACCCACTTGACGCCACGACGCTTCTGAAAGGCGTTCATCAGGTCAGGCCCGGAACGGTTGAGCGTTGGACCTTGGACGGCGACGGCAAGGCAACCTTCCTCGACAGCGCCAACATTGAGCGACAACACCTCAATCCTGCACCATCGTGGGACCCCTCCCTTCAAGCGGACGACCTCTTGGAGACCTTTGTTGAAAGCGTGCAACAACGCCTTCTCTCCGATGTTCCTGTTGGCATCGTGCTCTCGGGCGGACTNGATTCAAGCCTCGTTGCCGCTGTAGCTCATGAGGCTGCCGAACGGGCAGAGCAGGCTGTCCCAGCCTGCTGGACGGTGGCGGAGAGCGAAGAAAATCCGGACTGGGTCGCTGCTGAGCAAGTCGCCGCTCACCATGACCTCGTCCACCATCAACACCTCTTGGAAGCCGACGCCTTTGAGAAACGGTTGCCAGACCTCGCATGGCACGGAGAAGATGCTGACGTGACCGTCATGTTCTTCCATCCTCTTTTCGAACACATGGCCAAGCACGTGAAGGTTGGTCTGTGCGGTCAGGGTGCTGACGAATTACACGCAGGTTATCCCCGATACGGTGACCTGAACCAGCACAGGGCGATGCTGAACAAACGCATGGCAGCCCTTCCCGATGCTCATCAACAAGCGCTGTTGGGTGGAGGCCTCTCTTCTAAAGAAGGATGGTACCTTGACGTACACGCCCCAACAGATGCCACGGCCGACCTGCAAACGATGCTCAACTTCGAACTTGAGCACGGTCAACTCAGCAACTTTCAATTGCGCCTGGTCGACCGGCATTCAATGGCTCACTCCCTTGAGGTCCGGGTTCCCTTCTTAGGCCGGGCTCACCGATCGGCTTCCTACGCCCTGCCAATGGATTGGAAGCGCAGTGCGCAGCGAGAGGAAAAGGCGGCCCTCCGTCGTGCTGCAGACCTAACCAATCTACCCAAGGACATTGTCAGGCGACCAAAACTTCCCGCCGGACGAGCGACAGCGCCAACGATGCTGCAGACCTTCCTCAACCAACGGCGCAGCCAAATCGATGAATTGATGGACCACTACAGCCAGTGGAAAAACGTCCTCAAAGGACAAGAGGAATTGGCCATCGGGCTGGGTTTGTTTGACGCACTGCATGTGCGCCAAGACGGATTCAAACGTGCAAAACACTCCATTGACGACTTGTTGACCGAGGTGATTTCAGGATGAACCTTCGCGAACATGGGCAACTCCTGGAGGACAAGCGAGAGGAAATCACCGCCTGGATGAAGCAGAAACGGGCCGAAGTGCCTATTCCCATCTACGGCAGTGTTGATGTCCGTGATGCTGGCTGGAAAATCGGCGTCGTGGATGCCAATCACTTCCCTGCTGGATTCAACAACGTCTCCAAAGAGAACCTTCAGGAACTCGCCAACCTGTTCCAAGACCATGTCCACCGTTCCCATCCTGCATGCAAATGGGTTCACATCTATCCCGAGAGCCACACACGAAACCCCGGGTATGTGGAGAACATTGCCAGCATCAAGTCCATGATTGAACAGGCGGGATACGCTTGCACGGTTGGCTCGCCAGACCTCAACGAGTTTGCTGCCCTCAACGGGTTGTCCGGACCCTTGATGTTGCAATCGGTTCAAGTGGACGAAGACGGTGAACTCCAAGTGAACGGAGAGCAGCCCGACCTCATTTTGCTCAATAATGATTTGACCGAAGGAACCGTTCCCGGGGTGCAGAGCACCAACATCACGCCGCCACCTCACATGGGCTGGTTCCGCCGACGAAAATCCCAGCATTACGAGATGCTCAAACCGTACATTGACGAGATGGCGTCCCTGCTCTCCATCGACCCGTGGCACCTGATGCCCGATTGGTTCGTTTCGGAGAATAAATGCTTGACCGAGGATGCATGTAAAATCAAACTCGCACAAGAAATCAATGATTTTCTTGACAGCCTCCGTGAGAAATACGCGTCCCTTGGTATTGAGCGAGAGCCCACGGTCGTCATGAAGAACGATAGCGGAACCTACGGCCTAGGAGTGATGATGTTGACCTCAGGCGAGCAAATACTGAACCTTTCCAACCGAAAGGCGAACAAACTTCGCTACGCAAAGGGCGGGACTGAAGTTGAGAATTTCCTCATCCAAGAGGGGATACCTACAGCGCTGACCACAGAAAAAGGCGAGACGCTCGAACCCGTGGTTTACCTCGTGGACGGAGAAGCCGCATCCTGGTTTTACCGCATCAACGCCAAAAAATCAGACATGGACAACCTCAATTCACCAAGTGCCCGCTTTGAGAATTACGAGGACGCTGAAAACCCTCACATCAAGGAAGCACACGGCTGGCATGCGCTCGTCGCTGAACTCAGCATGATCGCCATGGGGGCGGAAGCTGCTGCATGGACCGGCTAATCCAACAGGATGAAAGCCAGCATTTCCTCGCCTCACCATGAGCCAGCGGGTATGGTTGTACATCATGACCATCGCCGTAGGGCTGTGGATTTCCGCAACCGCTGCTGGCGGGGCCCTCCCGGATGCATGGGCAGAATGGCCGGTGAACATCTGGTGTTGGGGCGTTTTTGCCTTTATTTTCAGAATAGCCGACCGCAAAGAGCGCATCGAAATGATCGCCGTAGTCGCCTTGGCAACACCCATGGAATTGTTCTTCTCCGAAGTTTGGCTTGTGTATGAATATCAACGTGATTTCATGCCGCTTTTCGTACCCGCCGGCCATTACTTCCTCTTTGATTTGGGTCGCCGAGCAGCGACGCAAATGCGAACCGAGATGGCCCTGCCTCTCCTGCTTCCCTTTGTCCCGCTGGTGGCCTACGGTGCATGGACCGGAGGGGATACGTCTGGCGTGGTCATGTTACTTCTGGTGCTCGCCTTCACGAAGTGGGGGCCTCAGCCTCGTTTGTACGCCGCCATGGCCTGGGCCGCCTTGGCGATGGAACTCTGGGGCACCTTCCTCGGAAATTGGACATGGGCCAGCGAAGTGCCGTGGACAAACCTCACCGCTTGGAATCCACCTCTCCTGGTGGGTGCCTTCTACTGTTTTGGAGACCTTTTGGTTAACCTGTGCGTTGCCAAGTTTCAAGGGGAACCGCCCTCCGAGGTCATACCATGACTGGCGCTGACGAGTTGCGAAAGCGCCGTGAGCAAGAGGCGCTTCGTATCCGAACAGCGCTGAACCGCCAACGAGGTGAGCAACGTGCCAACACCAAGGGCGGCGAAGGAACCGTGGCCTTTGTTGAAGAACGCAAATGCATTGGCTGCGACCAATGCACCATCGTTTGCGATGACGATGCGATTGAACTCTACTTTGTGGATGTCCGTAGCCCGCTGATGTCGGTGGAGAGCAACCGGAAAGCGAAGATTATTCGAGATGCGTGTACGGGGTGCCGGTTGTGTGTCCTCGCATGCCCAACCGATGCCATCACGATGATTGACCGATGAGGTGAACCCAATGTCAAAGAAAGGAAAAGATGCAACAGCACAACGCTTTGGAGGCGAATTTGGGCCTTATCGAAAGCCCGGCACGGAAGGCGTTTCGCTGTCCACATTCAAGAATCTGGTTTGGACCTCAAACATTGGCGGTCTGCTCCTTGTGGTGCTCGCCCTTGAACTGCTCTTTGTTCAGCAGAGTTTCATGTGGGGCTTCCTTTCCTTGGTGGCCGGTGTGGCCATCGCCCTCTTCCCGTCCAACTACGAGATCGTCGGCATGAGCGATGAAGACGAAGATATGGATTAATCTGAATTCGTTTAGATGCCAGCTAACACCAGGAAAAAGCACAGCAGTGCCGATATACCGAACGTTACGCTTGCACCAATCCAAAGAAGGGTCCGCACATTCACGTACCCGTAAATCATGATTCCAAGTGCCAATATTGGGCAGAGCAAGATGGAAAGAAAACCCCAAAGAAGGACATCCCACGTATCACCCACAAGAATGACGGAGAGCACTAAACCGCAACACGTCGCCAAAAACGGAACGAGCAAACCAATCCAGAAGTCTCTTGATTGAACCATTCCATCGTCGGTCTCACTGCTTTGTTGGCTCCATTCGAATTCTTCATCGCAATGTGGGCATTCAAACAAACCTTCAGCCGTGTCAGGGAGTTCTATGTCTTCGTCACAATGAGGGCATGCGACAATGACCATGTGTGCTTCTACCAACCGTCGTAGAATAAAGGTTGAGCCGTCAGCCAACTCAAGCTTCCACGTTCTCAACGGCGCTGGGCTCGGAAGCCAAGGTGCTCTTCTGCTCGTTGACTTGGCGAGCGAGGAAGGACACGACGTCGAGAATCTCGATGTCAGCGTAGGCTTCGTCGCCCTCGAACTTGAGACACTCAAAGTGGGAAACGCACTTGGGGCAGGAGGTCAACATGGTCTCAGCACCGGTTGCACGAACTTCTTCCATGCGTGTGACACGCAGAGAGCGGGCGTTCTCGTTGCACGACATCATGCTTGAGACACCGCAGCACATGGCGTCTTCACCGCTGTGCTCCATCTCAACAATCTCAACACCCTCAACAGCGTTGATGAGGTCGCGGGGCTCATCGTAGATGCCCATCTGTCGGCCGAGTCGGCANGGGTCGTGGTAGGTGACGGTGGTGTCGTCGGTCTTGAGGTTCATGTCAAAGCCCTGCTCGGTCAGGAATTCCGTGGTGTGCATGACCTTGACATCTTCAAGTTCGTAATCACGGGCAAAGGTTCGGAAACACTCAGCACAGGACGAGACCAAGGTGTCAATGCCTGACTCGTTGATCTTGCGTTGGTTGTAGGCCTTGAGCTTCTCAAAGACTTCATCCAGTCCTTGCCACTTCTGGTCGTGGCCACAGCACTTGAGGAAGTCTCGACCGAGGTAGGCCACATCGGTGCCCATCTCCTCAAACAGGGTGAAGGCAGCCGTTGTCGTATCACCGAGGTTCATCGTGCCCTCGTTGACGTGAGAGAAGACCATTTCCTGGTCGAGGTAGTCAACACATCCGGGGTAGTATCCAACATTGGAGGTGATGGGGTAGTCTTCGGTGGCGATGAAGTCGTCGTCGGCGGCTTCTTCGGCCTCAGCGTTCAAGACGGCTTGGAGGACCGTGTGGGGAATTTCTGCCTGTGGCCCGCCAACGATGAGCGAACGGCGGATATCGACGTAGGAGTCATAGTTGACGAGTTGCGGACAAGCATTGGTACAGGCCGTACATGTCAAACAAGAGTACATCGGGACACCGTCGTCTTCGTTATTCCACGAGTTGTAGATGATGTTGAGTTTGTCGCCGCCGTTGAACAAGCGAACAGGACAGGCGTCGTCGCACAGGTCGCAGCCGTAGCACTTGTTCATCTCGAACTCATAGCCACGGGCCATGTATCGCAACAACACGAACACAAGGGCACCAAAGGTCACACAGGGGATGAACATGGCGTAGGTCAACTTGGCGTCAAGCGACTTGGGGTTTTGGTGGTAGCTTGGATTCTCAATGTATGAGAAAGCCGAACCGCCAAGGGCCATTTCCTCACCATTGCTCAGGTTGACCGTGTAGCCGGCCAATCCAGCAGGAGCATCCTCGTTCCACACCAGCAATGGTTGGTAGCTGGCGATGCTGAAGGAGGTCTCGGTGGTGATGCTGTCGTTGAGAGCAAGGGCACCACTGACGACCACGTCGTAGGTGTAATCGTATGTGCCCACGGTCATCTCAACGGTTGCACCCTCGCAGTCGGCGAAGGAAACCAATTCTTTGCCGGAGGCGTCGGACACGGTCAAGGTTGTAGCGACCATGGTTTGGGTTGAGACATCGTTGATCTTACGCTCGCTGGAGCGGAATTCACAGGTCAAGTCCGTGGTCAAAGTCGTGAATTCTTCAGGATGGCCTTCGGGGAAGTTCGTGGTGTCTTCGGTGATGGTGAAGGAGCCGCTGACACTGAAGCCTTCCCCACCGTTGAAGGTGGTGCTCGCCGCTGCAGCATTGATGCCGTTTTCAGCATCTTGATGCCCGTTTGCATCGTTGAAATCCGTGATGATGTAGCGGGCTGGCTGGTAGATGTTCCAGTTCAGCCATGCGGTGGTGGGGACCACGCCGCTATCGGACCATCCTCGGTCGTCCGTGAATTCGTTCACGTCGTGCACGTGGACATCGGAAGGTTGGGTTCGCATGGCCTCCAATTCACCGTAATCCTTGATGGTGAGCAATCCTTTTGCGTCCCAGAACCCTTTGTCGTAGGTGTCGAAGGTCGCCACTGTAGCGGCCGAGGACAGGATGAGGGCGCCAACGATGAGTTGGCGGCTCTTAGCGACCGTGAAGCCTGCACCCCAGGCTCGGATGAGCAAACCACGGCCGATGAAGTAGATACAAATCCACATCAACACACCGGTCATAACCCACGGTATCGAATTGAACACCTCTGCTATCCACGGTTCCCGAGTACCACAGAGAAGGTCGCCGTGCGAATCAAGTTTACAGAAATCCGACCTGTTTTTCCCGTATAATTCCAAGAAGATGTTGATGGAAAACACCGAGATGAACCAAATGTGAGCAAGGTAAACGGCACCGGCTGCTGCAAACCACGGGTCTTCCACAGGGCGCTTCTCACGGCCGCCCAAGAACGGAGGCAAAGCGAGGATACCAACGGGAATACCGGTCAGCGCAGCGCCCCACCAAGCAGCGTTCCAAGGGAACATGGGTTGGCCAACGATGTCGCCAATGAAGCCGGTGGGCACCACAAACTGCGGCAGGTATTCGCCCCAGCGAAGATAACCGTAGGAAAACAGCACATACCAGTCAGGGAACACGAACCCTGCTTGGGCGTAGGGATCGGCTGCACCGTGAAGGGGCGGTGGAATCAACCAGGCGTAGAAGAGGAGAATGGAGAGCATCGCGGCGAAAATAATGCTGTCACGCAACACCTCATGCGGCCAAAAGCCATGACCGGTGCGGGTTCGCTTTCGCTTTTCCTCAGCTTCCTGTAACTGTGCTTTCTCCTCCATGTACATGGAGGCAACTCGTCCAAAATTGTCAATCAGTCCCATTTTTCTCCCTCCGTATCAATGCGGCTCAGCAATGCCTTGTACCCAAACGATGAACAAGTGAATGATGATGAGCGTGGTGACGATAACGGGGAGAATGAACACGTGGATGAAGTACATTCGAGTGACCGTTAGTGGCGTCAATTCTGAACCAGAGAAGAGCAAGGTGGCAATGTATTTCCCAACCAATGGGCTTGAGTTGGCCAGGTTGATACCGATGATGGCCGCACCGTAAGCAAGGCTGTCCCACGGCAAGAGGTAGCCGGAGTAGCCGAAGACGATGGTCAAGGCCATGAGTGCAACGCCGATGAGCCAGTTCAATTCACGTGGGTTTCGGTAGGCACCGGTGAAGTAGACNCGGCACATGTGCAAGAACACGCTGGCGACCATGAAGTGCGTTGTCCAGTGGTGGACAGCACGGAGGATGTAGCCAAAGGGCAACTCGGTCATGATGTACTGCATGCTGGCGTAGGCAGGCGAAGGGTCTCCTTCTCCACCTGGCACGTAATAGATGCCAAGCACCGTTCCCGTGATGACGAGAATAATGAACGAGAGGAAGGAAATGCCACCCAAGCAATACAGAGGATACCAGTACCAGATGATGCGGAGTTTGTATTTCTCTGCGTGAGTCAATGGCATCTGACGGTGCATGTTGTAGTAGGCGCCCTTNGACATGTTCCAATAGTCTTGGAGCCGGAAACGGGTGTCAAGCCAAGAAAACACCCAGAGGAACGACCGTTCGGCAACCCCCATTTTTCCGGAGGATTCAACCGCTCGCAAAATATCCCTGCGAGGCATTTCTTCGTTCTCCTTGCGCAGCGTAAACGCTACGAGCAGCACGAGGAAGGCGATGAAAAACCACAGAATCCAGAACATTGTTGTCATGTCAACACCTCAATCACAGTATGTGTACCAGTCCACATAGTCAGGCAGGCCTTCGATAACGCCACCGTTGAGTTGAATCGGGATGATGGGCAAGCCCACCGGAGCAGGGCCGCCTGCTCGGCGAATACCCGCGTAGTTGAACGTAGCACCGTTTGAGCGGTTGCGGTTGGTGTTCATCTCAAGCGCCGTCGGGTCAAAGCGAGAAGANTGGCAGATGCAGAACATCTTGGTGCCACCGTCGTCGCCACCACCGGGTGTCCACGAATCTTCGGTGAAGGAGTTGGACACCAGTTGCCAGCCGGGAATGCAGCACAGGTGGGTGCAGCGACCGAAGACCATGACGAGGTCGTCCGAGGGCATCAATCGTGGGTCGGCTTCAGCCAAATCTTCGAAGTGGCCGACATACTTGCCGGTTTCATCGTAGCCTTCCATGAATTGGAAGCGCGCCTTACCGTTGGATTCGGGTGTTCCTGCATACTTGGAGTGAGCGACATAATTCACGACCACGGGCACGCCGTTCCAAACGCCAGCTGCACCGGCGGTACCGGTCGCTGAACTTGCGGCTTCGGCTTCAAAGTCGGCTTTGGTCATGGGTTGCAGGTGCTTCGCACCGTACCAAGCCTCGTCTTCACGGCCTTTTGCCCAGAACTGCACGGCCAAATCACCGCCACCACCGCCACCAGGT
>FUFK010075083.1_pt1 | contig 11684 bp, 10 predicted proteins | sample 1021851 | NCBI WGS metagenome assembly FUFK01 (sample SAMEA51879418, study PRJEB19060) | metagenome
ATCTCAGCGACCTCANGCTGAATCGNTGATGAAGGCGATGATCNGCATCGGCTNTCCNNNCTTCTCATCTTAAAAAGGATCGGTTTGGTAGATTTGGTCCCAGGATTTGTTTATGGTTGAGAAGCAATGAATACGAAATTCCGAAAATCTTTACCAGGCCATAGCCTGGATTACTTTGACGCCCAGGCGGCAGTGGATGCGATCATGCCTGGTGCCTATGCCAAACTTCCCTACACCTCTAAAGTATTGGCAGAACANCTGGTACGTCGTTGTGAGCCNGCANCGNTGAATNCTTCCCTAAGTCAGCTCATCGAACGCAAACGTGATCGGGACTTTCCCTGGTACCCGGCTCGCGTCGTATGTCATGACATCCTGGGGCTGACAGCCTTCGTGGACCTGGCCGGTTTACGTGACGCTATCGCCGATCNAGGTGGGGATCCGGCTCGGGTCAACCCTGTGGTGCCTACGCAGCTGATTGTGGACCATTCCCTTGCGGTTGAACATNGCGGATTTGATCCACAAGCTTTTGACAAAAACCGCGCCATTGAAGAACGTCGCAACAAAGAACGTTTTCATTTTATCAATTGGTGCAAGAACGCCTTTCTCAACGTCGACGTGATCCCTGCGGGGAATGGCATCATGCACCAGATTAATCTGGAGAAGATGTCCCCGGTAATCCAGATCCGTGATGGCGTGGCCTTCCCTGATACCTGTGTGGGAACAGATTCGCATACGCCCCATGTTGACGCCTTGGGTGTTATCGCCATTGGTGTGGGGGGTTTGGAAGCCGAAAATGTGATGTTGGGCCGTCCCTCGATGATGCGTTTGCCAGACATCATAGGCGTCAAACTCACCGGGAGATGTCCAGCTGGTATTACGGCTACCGATATCGTTTTGGCTATGACCGAATTCCTGCGTGAGCAACGCGTAGTATCTGCATACCTGGAATTCTTTGGTGAGGGTGTCAGACACTTGAGTCTTGGTGATCGTGCAACCATTTCTAACATGACACCTGAATTTGGTGCCTCTGCAGGAATGTTCTACATTGATCGACAAACGATCGACTACTTGAANTTAACCGGCCGTGAAAGCGCGCAAGTGAAGCTGGTAGAAGACTATGCCAAAAAAATGGGTCTCTGGGCCGATGAAATGGTGGATGCTGAATATGAACGTGTGTTGGAATTCAATCTATCCAGCGTTGTTCGTAACATGGCTGGTCCTTCCAATCCGCATCGACGGTTGCCTACCATGGTCCTGGCAGAGCGTGGNATCGCGGTTGATCTTGATCAGGCACGAACCCAGGAAGCTGAGGGCAAAATACCAGACGGCGCGGTGATTATTGCTGCCATCACTTCCTGCACGAATACCAGTAATCCCCGCAANGTGATTGCCGCAGGTCTGCTGGCCAAGCGTGCCAACGAGTTGGGCCTGGTTCGCAAGCCCTGGGTTAAGTCATCCTTTGCTCCAGGTTCAAGAGTGGTNAAACTCTATTTGGAAGAATCCGGTCTATTGCAAGAACTCGAACAGCTGGGTTTCGGCATTGTGGGCTATGCTTGTACAACCTGTAACGGCATGAGCGGGACTCTGGACCCAAAAATTCAACAGGAAATAATCGACCGGGACCTGTATTCTACGGCAGTATTATCAGGAAATCGCAACTTTGACGGTCGGATTCATCCTTATGCCAAGCAAGCCTTNNTGGCTTCACCGCCATTGGTTATAGCCTATGCCATTGCTGGAACCATACGTTTTGATATTGAGCAGGATGTCCTGGGNCAGGATGAGGATGGCAATGATATCCGCCTGATTGATCTCTGGCCAAAGGACGAAGAAATCGATGCCATCGTTGCGAGCAGTGTTAAGCCCGAGCAATTCAACGCAATCTATACTCCTCTGTTCGATCTAAAACAGTCGAAAAAGGCCGAAAGTCCACTCTATGACTGGCAAGAAATGAGTACCTATATCCGTCGTCCNCCCTATTGGGANGGGGCTTTGGCAGGGGAGCGCACCATGAAAGGCATGCGTCCCTTGGCCGTATTGGGTGACAACATCACCACCGATCACCTTTCGCCATCCAATGCCATTTTGGCGTCCAGTGCGGCTGGTGAATATTTGGCAAGCATGGGCTTGCCGGAAGAAGATTTCAACTCCTACGCGACCCACCGAGGGGACCACTTAACCGCACTTCGTGCCACCTTTGCAAACCCGAAGTTATTGAACGAAATGTGCCGTGATGAGTCCGGTGAAGTGATTCAAGGTTCCTTGGCTCGCATTGAGCCGGAAGGCAAGCAAACCCGCATGTGGGAAGCCATCGAAACCTATATGGAACGCAAGCAACCGCTTATCATTGTTGCTGGTGCTGACTATGGTCAAGGATCTTCTCGGGACTGGGCTGCCAAGGGCGTGCGTCTGGCAGGCGTTGAGACGATTGTGGCCGAAGGTTTTGAACGTATTCACCGAACCAACCTGGTCGGAATGGGAATACTGCCCCTTGAATTCAAGAACGGAGACACCCGCGAAAGCTATGCTATTGACGGTACTGAAACCTTTGACGTAGAAGGTGAGATCACCCCCCGTTCAGAAATGACCCTGATGATCCATCGTACCAACGGTGAACGGATTGGAGTCCCGGTGATTTGTCGTCTGGATACCGCCGAAGAAGTCTCCGTTTACGNTGCAGGTGGTGTATTGCAACGNTTTGCCCAGGACTTCCTGGAGGGCAACGCTTCAGCAAAAGGGAGCGAAATATGAGTTTTGNTCCGCAACGAAAAGTGCCTGCAACCTATATGCGTGGGGGAACCAGTAAGGGGGTGTTTTTCAAGCTGACCGATTTACCTGAACCCTGTCAGGTTGCCGGTTCGGCGCGAGACAGGCTGTTGTTGCGTGTCATTGGAAGCCCGGATCCCTACGGCAAACACACAGACGGAATGGGAGGCGCAACTTCAAGTACCAGCAAAGCCGTGATTTTATCAAAATCCAGAGTGGCCGATCACGATGTCGACTATCTCTTTGGTCAGGTAGCCATCGACCGTCATTTTGTTGACTGGAGTGGGAACTGCGGAAATTTGACCGCCGCTGTTGGGGGATTTGCGATCAGTCATGGTTTGGTGGATGCCGACCGTGTTCCTGTCAACGGGTTGGCCACGGTCCGTATCTGGCAGGCGAATATAGGTAAGACCATCGTTGCGCAGGTGCCAATGACGAATGGTGAGGTGCAGGAAACCGGTGATTTTGAATTGGATGGAGTGACCTTTCCGGCTGCTGAGGTGCGGCTGGAATTTCATGATCCCGCCGAGGATGATGGGGCGATGTTCCCCACCGGGAATCTGGTGGATGACCTGGAAGTACCGGGNATCGGCACCTTTAAGGCCAGCATGATCAATGCCGGTATTCCTANCATCTTCCTAAACGCTGAAGAAATCGGCTATGAGGGCACCGAATTGCAGGAAGCGATTAATGGTGATCCAGTGGCTTTAGAACGTTTTGAAACCATCCGTGCCCATGGTGCCCTGAAGATGGGTTTGATCCAGANCCTGGGCNAAGCCGTCAGCCGTCAGCACACACCGAAGGTGGCTTTTGTATCCCCCGCAAAGGAATACAAATCTTCAAGCGGCAGGCAGGTTGCCAAAAACGATATTGATTTATGTGTTCGTGCTGTATCTATGGGCAAGTTACACCACGCCATGATGGGTACTGCTGCGGTAGCCATCGCTTCGGCGGTTGCAATACCGGATACCCTGGTCAATCTGGCGGCAGGCGGCGGCCAACGAACCCATGTCCGTTTTGGACATCCCTCGGGGATCTTAAACGTTGGCGCAGAAGTCAGCATGGAAAACGACCGGTGGGTCGTCAGGAAAGTGATGATGAGCCGCAGTGCTCGGGTATTGATGGAGGGTTTGGTGCGTGTCCCTGGAGATAGTTTTTAATAAGGCATTCTCAACGCCCGTTCCTTATGAGATGAGACCCAATGGCGGAGGCTGGTCTATGATCNTTGATACTTGTACCTTTGACTGAGNCCCAGGTTNTCTCTTTCCACTCAGTCACTTCACAAATCGATATCGATGTGTCTTNGGGAATCCTTGAGAAAACGACATGGATTCCGGCCAGCAGTAGGTTTCCCTGATTTATCTTTTTATGGAAAGAAATAAGGNGGGAACAGGATTCNGGTTTCCGGAGNTTTCAAAACCTGGAACGGAATGCCCGCCATTGATCTCCAAGCTGCATTTTCCGATAGACGGATTCCACTGCATAGGGCCCGAGAGGTCCGCCATTCCAGGGAAAGCCATAGGCGTTGAAAAGATTCCAGCGTTCGGACTCGCTGCAGATCGCTTCGGCAACCAGTCTTCCTCCAATGGGCGCTGTGTTGGCGCCATGCCCTCCAAAACTGGTGCAGGCCCATAATCCGTCATCCAACGGGCCGATTTCCGGCATCAGATGCCTGGCGTATCCCATCAGTCCGGACCAGGAATATTCAACCGGGATTTCTCCCTGATGATCAGCAAGCTGCGGATACACACTGGCCAGATCCTGACTCATCTTACGGGCGATATGTTGTGGATGAAGCTCTCCGAAGGCGGTGATGTCTCCTCCCCAGAGCAGGCGGTCGCCATCAACGATTCGATAATAATTTCCTGCCCGGCGTTCATCCGACACCCCATCGGAAGTTCCGATGCATTGCTTCAGGGGTTCTCCCATCGGCGGGGTGACGATGATGTAGGTCGTAATCGGCAGAAAAGCCCGTCTCAATTTCCTGAATTCCTTTCCCCCGTATCCCCCGCAGCAAAAAACGAGGTTCCTGCATCGTACCGATCCCTGACCGGTTTTGAGAACCCAGCCAGTTCCAGTTTTATGGAATTCCGTCATCGATGAGTTTTCATAAACCGGAACTCCTGCAGATTTCAGAATTTCTGCGAGGATCAGACAGAGCTCGAGGGCATCAAAATGGAAAGCCCTGGGATCTCGAAGTGCCTGGTAATATTTTTCGGTATCCAAGACGTTTCGCACCGCATCGGTTTCCATGTAATCGAGTTCGTATCGATAAACTTGGGCCATCCTTTCAAGATCTTTTTGAAGCCCATGCGGATTGTTGTAGGTCGATGGATGGAGGATGCCCGGGGTCATCGGGGCTTTTGCCGATTCAAGAACCTCCCGGACCATCTGAAAGCCTTCCAAGGAAAGATTGAAAAACGTCTTTGCCTTTTCCAATCCTACACGGTTTTCGATTTTTTCACCCTCACAGGCCCATCCCGGTCCGCAGAATCCTCCGTGCCTTCCGGAGGCGCCCAGTCCAACCCTGCGGGCTTCGATAACGACTGCCTCTCGTTTACGCTCTGCGAGTTCCCTGGCCAGATAAAGCCCCGCCAGTCCGGCCCCGACGATGCAGGTTTCGGTCTCGACCTCTCTGTTCAGGGTTTCTTCTGAAGGGGGGCGATCCGCCCGGGATTCATACCAGGTGGAGTCGGTTTCAAANGCGAGAGGGGAAGCCANTNCAAGGACTANANCCAAAAGGATTTNTATTTCNTNNGGAAGGAATTCAGGAANGTTCCTGAAAAATCAGCATAACTTCTTGGGCCTGCTATGATTGTTTCAGAATTCCATCAAATCTCATGTTTTTTCTCTCTCCAAATCCCAAGTTTCTGTTGACTGCCCTGGTCTGAAAAGGAAAACAGGGTTGAATCGGCTTCGGCTTGATGGGTGTATCGATACCACCCGGGAATGACAAAATGGTCCCTGGGTTGCCAAGAGATTTCAATCTGATCCTTGCCTTCGCCCACCATGGTTTTTCCAGATCCTCGGATCACTGAAAAAACCTGATGCTCGGTTGTCTGGTAAGGACGGCTAATGAACTTTTTCTGCATTCCATGAAGAAACGCGGAGAGGGTCGGCATCACCGGGCCGCCATTCATCGGGTTCTGATATTCCATTTTGTAGCCGTGCCAGGGATTCGGTTCCCTGGATTGGATCAATTTTTCAAGAGCTTGATTCGTTTCGTTGAAGGGATAGGTGAATAATGGGGAAAAGGGTTTTTCCGGAAGGTCATCCACTGCCCGCACATTTGCTCCAAATCGTGCCTGGTTGGTCCCGGGCGGAAGGGTGGTTTCAAAAACATCCGCATCGTATCCCTCACCGAAAGTTGATCCGAAGAATTGGACTTGAGGAATATCAAGCCCGTCAAGCCAGACCATTGGATCACTGCCTTCGTGTCCATGATCATGCCAGGACCAGGAAGGCGTCAGGATCAGATCTCCGGGATTCATGTAGGCCCTTTCACCATCCACAGCCGTGTAGGCCCCTTCTCCCTCGACGATGAATCTCAAGGCAGACTGGGTATGGCGATGGGCAGGTGCGATTTCTCCCGGAAGGATCAACTGCAGGCCGGCATAGAGGGAATCCGCAGTTTTGGCCTCCCCCCGAAGATTGGGATTTTCAAGAATCAGGACCCTCCGTTCGGCTTCCTTGGCGCTGATGATTTCTCCGGATTCCATTAAAAAAGGACGTACCTCCCGGTACCGCCAAAGATGCGGAACAGCCCGGGTGATCGGTTGCCGTGCCAACAGTTTGTGGATGACTTCCCAAAGAGGAGCCAGTTCATGACCGTCGATTCGCTGATAGAATTCTTCAAGTTCAGGACGAGAGGNGTTTTGAGTCATAGTTCGATTTTTGAAGTTCCTCAGGATTGAAACTGCTCTTTAAAGGCAATTTCAGAAAGTTCCTTACGATCGTTGGCAAAATTGTTTTTTACCATTCTCGGATGAATGTCTTCATCNGTCCCCCGATAACCAACGGCGATGGCACATATTGCAGTGAACCGGTCTTTTGGAACTCCAGCAACTTCGTAGGCAGCTTCCAAATCGATTCCTCCCATGGCTCTTGAATTGAGTCCCATCCGATTCGCCTGCAAAGCCAAAGACATCCATGCTGCACCGGTATCAAACATTCCTGTTCGGATATTGTTCCCTTCTTCATTTTTCGTTTCTGCAAAAACAAGAATCAGCATCGGAGCCTTAGGGGCCCACATCGCATTACTATCATAGAGGACGCTGTTGAACTTTTTGCGATTTTCTCCATCCGTTGCATAAACAAATCTCCAGGGTTGTCGGTTGCCGGACGAAGGGGCCCAATGGGCGGCTTCAAAAAGTTGATTAATTTGTTCCTGATCTATTTTTTTGGGTGAAAACGATCTGGATGACCAACGATCCAGGAACATTTCTTCAACACCGTATTGAGAAACACGATTATTTTTTTCTGACATTTTCAAGAAAATGGATTGTAGAAATACAGGAGGCCTTCAACATCGGTTTCAATATGAACTCATCTCATTTCAATTGACTGATCATCGATGTTTAACCTTTCATCTGCAGTCTGTTGAATCGAGATAATCTACTGGAAGCCTCAAATTTCCACAATGATCATTCATTTGTCGCACTTCGGGATTGAATCCACGAACAGTAATACTGCTTTCGAAAGCGAATCAGGGCTTTGATCAGCTTGCAGGCATTATCAGAACCTTAATGATTCAGATAATAAAGGATTCAGATGAAAATTTCTGGAAGAATTGTAGAGAAGTGGATCTAAGGAGGGATGAACCGGGGTGGACCATGCCACCCCTGAATCGTTTCAAATGATTTTTATTTTTCCTCTCATCAAGGCCCAGTGACCGGGAAAGCTGCAAAAAAAGACATAACTCTTGGTTTTGTCCAATTTCGACATATCCATTTCCAGTTCGGTGGTGTCTCCGCCACCCACCATGGATGAGATAAAAATGATGTCTTCAGATTCTGGAAGGTAACCCTTTTCGACTCCTAGAGANAAATTGATCTGTTGAGTGATTTTACTCAGATTTTTTTCTTCTACAATCACNACATTATGACCCATCGCATTGATGGGTAATTTGCCAGCATGCTTGAGGCTGATCTTTGTTTGTTCACATGATGTATCTAGAGTGATCTCGGCAACATCGTATTTCATCATGTCTGATCCTTCGATCTTGATTTCGCAATTGCTTGCGAAAACACTCGTAGCAAGGATCGATGCACATACCATGGTAAAAAATGTTTTCATAATAATCCTGAGGATTGAGGTTGATCTGATATCAATAATTACGAGGTGATGGCAGGTTCAGATGTCCTGCTTCGGACTTAATTTGAAGGCAGAAATTCCCTGCTGATTGACGGGAGATCTCAGCAAAGATGGGAGATGGGGTTTTTCCGGTTGGTTCTCTCAGGATTTGAAGTTACTTTTTGATTATTCTTTGTGAAACTCAAACAGGGTTAATAATCTTCGAACTTTAACAATGAAGGAAATATGAAAATTTCAGCAAGACAAGCACTTGAAGCATTCCAGGAATCTTTTGTTAAACAAACATCAGCACCAATTGCAGAATTGATATCCGACGATTTTGTATTCATCAGCAGTAAGAACGAAACTCAAACCAAAGATGAAATGCTGGAATGGGTTGCAAGTTTTGAAGGCAGAATAGGAGATTTTGTGACGTTATATGAAAACGATGAGGTGCTGGTAGGAACCCATAGCGTCTCGGCGTATGGCGAGGAATCCGAATCAAAAGTCATGTTTTTTGCGACTGTGAAAGGGTATGGCAAGATTTCCTCGTGGCAGATCAATCGGTCCTTTCAATAATCAAAACCAAGATTCCTCAATACTCCTCATTACCACAGGTCTTGCGGTGTATGCTGTATTGTCCATATCAGAATCCAAAGAAAATGCATTCCTATGAAATTAAATGAAATAGAGGTTATTTTATTTGATTTAGGAAATGTGGTGATCGAAATTGATTTTTCAAGGGTCATCTCGGAATGGCAAAAATTTTCTGGAAAAAACAATATTGAAGTAACGAAAGATTCAATACTTGGTCGCACAAATGAAAAATATGAAAGAGGTGAAATTTCTACTGCTCAATTTATTGAGTCTTTAAAAAAAGAATTGGATTTAGATATCACCGATGAAGAGGTTCTTGAGGGATGGAATAAAATATTCGTTGGTGAAAATTTAGGGATTAGAGATAATATTGATCGTTTNGTTTCAAAGTATCCTTTGTACATATTTTCCAANACCTCNATCTCTCATGCCGAATTTTGGAGAAATGAATACTCTGAACTTCTGAAACATTTCCAAAAGATTTTCACATCTTTTGAATTGGGTATGAGAAAACCGGAAAAAGAATCTTTTCTGGAAGTGTGTTCTCAAATNGACGTACTTCCAGAAAAAATATTATTCTTTGATGATACCGAGGAAAATATCGTTGCTGCCAATGATCTTGGAATGCATGCTGTGAAAGTTGACAGCATTCAGGATATCAACGAAACGATTGAAAAACTTTGTTAAATCATTGAACTCATTCATTCCCGGGAAACAGTTAGTACGTCCTTCTGCCCTTAAGGATCTAAAAATAACAATCTGNTCATCCAGNCAGTTNCCACAAAGTNCNTTGNTTTCCNNNAAGATGTCTGTTTATCNTAGAGACTCATCGCGCCTGCTTTTCCAAACCAAATTTTTNACATCATTGGTCCCTGGNTTCTTNTTTTAGGAGCTTTTGTTTACGTTCAATACCCCACTTGTANCCTGCNAGGTCTCCTGACCCACNNATCACCCGGTGACATGGAACCAGAACGGCCAAACGATTGNAGGCACAGGCTCTGGCCACGGCACGNGCNGCTTTGGGGTGTCCGAGGGAATGGGAAANCTGNGNATAACTTACGGTTTCACCNGGAGGAATTTCCATCAGTGCCTGCCAGACTTTTTCCTGAAATACCGTTCCGCGGATATCCAAAGGAATCGTAAGATTTGTTTCGTGTCGTTGATGTGGATCATCAATTTGGGCAACGACTACTGATATCCATTCTTTCAAATCTTCTTCTGCTTCTTGAAACTCCGCCAACTGGAAATGTGCCTCCAATATGCTCAAGGAATCGCATTTGTCTGCAAATTCGACCAAGCAGATTCCTCGTTCGGTTGTTGCAACAAGAATATTCCCGAGACTTGTTTCATGATTGGCATAGCGGATGGTTTCTCCCCGTGCTCCTTTTTTGTGCTCACCCGGCATTAATCCAGGGGTTGCATTGTCTGCATATGCCCGTGACGCGCTCTCATATCCGGCTTCATAAATCGTTTGGGTGATATTTTTCGAGGACTTCAACTCATGACGGAAGCGCTTTTTCCGAACTGCAATGGCATACCGTTTTGGGGAAAGACCAACCTGGGCCTTGAAGATTTTTTGAAAATGACCGGGACTGAGGCCTGCTGATGCTGCCAACATCGCCAGATCGGGTTCTTCTTCGGACAACTCGATGATACGGCAAGCCTTGGCGATGGCTTCGCCATGAGCTGAAAATTCTGATTGATTGGGCTTGCAGCGTTGACAGGCTCGAAAGCCTGCTAATTCGGCTTGAGATGGAGTCTCGTAAAAAGAAACATTTTTCCGATTCGCTCTCCGGGAGGTACAACTGGGTCGGCAGTACACCCCTGTTGTGCGGACTGCGAAGACAAAGATGCCGTCCCAGACTTGGTTCCGGTCACAAACGGCTTGCCAACGTTGCTCATCAACTTCATGAGAACAAGGATTACCTTCTTCTTGAATTTTCTTCATTTCACGACTCATTTACTGTCCAAAGGGCTTTCAGTTTTTTCCATGGACGGCTGTCAACAACTGACATTCCTGTTCCGATCAATGCAATTCCAACCAAATGTTTGGGAAGCAGACTCTCATCAAGAAAAGTGATTCCCAGCAGAATGGCACTGATGGGGATCAGGAAGGTAACCAATAACAAATTGACCGCTCCAGCCGTAGCTAAAATACGAAAGTAGAGGATATATGCCAAGGCCGTTGACAAAACAGCAATTCCAAACAGAGAACTCAGGGCGGCTAGACTTGGCATCGGTAAAGTCCATGGCTGATCAATCAAGATAACCATCGGTATCAGGAAAATGCTGGAGGCGGTTACCTGCCCTGTTGCTGTTGCCAAAGGTGATATCCCCATTGCCTTGAAGCGACGGCCAAAGATTCCTGCGAAAGCATAGGAAACCGAGGCACCAAGAATGGCTAAGTGAGCCAGGAGATTGGTGTTCATCACCGCAAGCACATCAGTGCCAATCATGATGACAATTCCAAGAAAACCAATCACGACTCCTATGAGGCGTCCTCCCATCATTTTTTCATCTGAGGTCATAAAATGAGCAACGACTACGGTAAACAGAGGTGTGGTCGCATTGAGAATTGAGGCAACTCCAGATGCAACCAGTTCCTGTCCCCANACAATGAGGCAGAACGGGACCACATTGTTCAAGAACCCCATCCCGCCAAAAGCAAACCAGACTCTTCGATTCCTCGGCATCTNTTGACCTGCAACGCTCATCACCAATAAAAGTGTTAGAGAAGCCAGGGCAACACGGCCAACCACTATTGTGAATGTCGGCAGTTCCCTGACTGCTACACCGTTGAAGAAGAACGAACACCCCCACAGAATGGAAAGCGCCAATAACAGACCCCATTCCCNAANATTCATGGAAGTGTTGATGGTTGATTTTGCAGACATGAGCTCTCGAACCAGGATTCGCATGGATTTGATGAATGTTTGCATTCGGGATGAAATAAAACATCCCGTTTCTTGTGATCGAATTCGAGAATTCGATTCCGAGGTGGTGGATCAGGACTTTTCAGTTAATCCCGA
>FUFK010787212.1_pt1 | contig 11683 bp, 9 predicted proteins | sample 1021851 | NCBI WGS metagenome assembly FUFK01 (sample SAMEA51879418, study PRJEB19060) | metagenome
AAATGCATTTTGACCACTTGCTTCCAAACCATTATATAATTCTTGTGTTGTTGCTCTTACATTTGGATCTCTTCTATCTTTTGAACCAATAGTAACTAANGCNCCNGATTCCTCGACTCCACTAGAAAATATTCCNCTTGGTCTNTGATATTTAAAACTTCNACCAACTATACCNATATTATTTGCNAGTAANGCNGATGCTAGNGTATCTCCTTCAAAACCTTTGTAATTTTTTTTATNCCACCTAAAGGATAAAATTTTATCTCTATTAATTTTTCCATAGTTATCTANTCTTNTTGTNTTCATTTATTATTTTCTACAACCTTCTGTAAATCNGGATGNCATGGTTTGANACTTTTTATTTCATGAGTGACNGTAGAACGTTCAACAACTAACCACATTCTACATCCATTAGAATGATGCCATGTTTCAAATTGAAAACCTTTTATATTTTTTCTAAAAAATATAGCCCTAGTCCACTCTTTCTCAGATGCATCTAACGAAGGATAATTGATTGTTGCATCTCCTCCATAACTAAATTCACTATGATCTCTTTCACCACAATAAGGACAATTGATTCTAATCATTTAACCGTGCAATTTTGGATCAGGTCCTGCGCCACGTTCATCAATATTGATACCTTTTTCAAATCTTTCTAAATTATGATTTTGCACGTAGTTATGCGGGCTTTCATTTGCAATTAAGTCAGCAAAATACCAACCTGATGCAGGACTAGCTTTGAAACCACCATAGTTCCAACCAGCATTTAAATAGAGATTAGATATTGGCGTTTTACAAATAAAAAATGATCCNTCCATTGTCATGTCCATAACACCTGCCCAATGACGAAGTAATCTTATTCTTCCAAGTGAAGGAAATATTGCCATGGCCGCTTCGGCAACATCTTGAACCATAGGAAGATTTCCTCTTTGAGCATATGATTTATACCAGTCAAGATCACCACCAAACACCATGCTTCCTTTATCTGACTGCGATATATAGAAATGNGCACCACCTACACCNTAAACAACAACCTGNTCTAGAAGTGGTTTAACAGCCTCAGATACAAATGCTTGTAGTTTATGNGANTCAATTGGCAGGTTGCCTAATTCTGCCATTTGCCATAATACTGAAGTATTGCCTGCAACAGCAAATCCTATTTTCTTTCCTTTTATAATTCCTCTTGAAGTTTGAATACTTTCAATATTTCCATTCTTTCTTGTAAAACCTGTAACTTCACAATTTTGAAGAATGTCTACACCTAATGTATCTGCAGCCCTTGCATAACCCCATGCAACTGCATCGTGTCTTGCATTGCCTGCTCTTTTTTGAACTGCAGCTCCAAGTATTGGAAATCTAGAATTATGATAATTTAAATGCGGAATTTTTTTCTTTAAAGTTTTTAAATCCCAAAGTTCTGCATCAGTTCCATGGAGTCGCATAATATTATAAATCCGTGAAACTGAATCTTTAGCACCAGGGCTATGAAATAACGAGACATGTGCTCGTTGGCTAAACATTACATTATAATTNAATTCNTGACTTAAATTTTCCCATAACTTTAAAGAATGTTCATAAAATTCGTGGTTGCCNGGCATCATATAATTTGATCTTACAATAGTTGTATTACGNCCAGCGTTTCCTCCACCAATCCAGCCTTTTTCTAAGACAGCTACATTTTTTATATTATGATTCTTTGCTANATAATATGCNGTGGCAAGACCGTGTAAACCTCCNCCAATTATNACAACATCATAACTACTTTTTGGTTCTGGATCACGCCATTGTCTAGTCCAATAAGACTGACCATTTAAACCGTTTTTAATTACATTCCAGGCATTAAATTTTGTCATTTGTTTTATTAATTATTAGAATAGTTGATGAAAGTAAAATGAATTAACTTGCCATGCTAGTGTTATTTAATCACAGTTAACTTGATAAATCTGGCCATGTGTCATTTAATCTATAACCTTCTGGAAAAGGATCATCCTTATCGATATATAAACTTTGTTTTCCAGTAATAAATGCACTACCTGTTATTTTTGGAATAATACAATTTTTGTTATTAATTGTAATTTCCTTTTCAATACTTGCTTTAAATGTAGATCCTATAATAGACTTTGATATAAATTCTTCATTTATTTGTATTTCATTTTTTTCTCTCATTACTGCTAATCTTGCTGAAGTGCCTGTACCACAAGGTGAGCGATCAAGTTTTCCAGGTCGTATAACAACTGTATTTAATCCTGTAAGTAATGATTGATTATTTTTTTTTAAAGGTTCAATAAATTGGCAAAAGGAAAGATAATCTAATCCTTTAATAGTAGGATGTTCAAATCCTATAGATGCGTTTGCTTCTTTCAATAATTCTTTAGCAACATTTACAAATTTATTTGCATTCTTTGGTTCAATTTTAAGATTAAAATCACTAGCATTACAAATTAAAAAACTGTCACCTCCAAAAGCAGTACTTACTTTAATTGTACCATAATTTTTAGTCTTTAAATCTACATCTATTTTATCTGCAAAGCAGGCAAGATTAGTTAAAGTGACACTTTTAACTTTCTTATTTTCACAATCAGCAACAACTTTTATTAAACCACCGGGAGCTTCAAGTGTAAGCATGGTTTTAGGATATTTCATTTGAACAATATTTTTTTCTAATAAGACTGTCGTTACACAAATTGCATTTGATCCGCTCATTGGAGGATTATCTTCTGGTTCCATGATTACAAATCCAGCATCTGCATTTTTATTTGAAGGTTCTAAAATAATATTACAATGTTTAAAGACCCCTCCCCGAGGTTCATTTAAAAAAAAATTTCTCCATTTTTTATCTAAAAAAAGTTTTTTAGAAGCTTCCTCAGGTGAATTAAACTTCAAGCCTTTAATTCCAGTTACGACATCCCCAATTTCACCACAGCAATGTGTGTTAAATACTGTGATTTCATCCATGTGGAATTATTAGATCATCAATATTTTTAGAATGATGTGTAATTTGTTCGTATCCATCTTTTGTTATAATAAAACTATCACCAACTTGTGATCTAAAATTATTTGCACTTGCCCCGCCATCAACGGCAAATACCATTCCAGGCTCCAGTACTGTTTTATTACCAACTACTAATTGTGGTTCCTCTAAAAAGCTAAAGCCTGTACCTCTTCCACATCGAAATGTAGGATAAGGGTATCCCTCAGACTGTATAGTATCTGCATAAGCAGCATGAACTTCTTCAGCTGTTACTCCAGGGCCAAGAATTTCAAGAGCAGCTTTTTGAGATTTAACTGCAGTCTCAAAAGCTTTTATTTGTTCATCGGATTGAATTTCTTCTACCCAAAATATTCTGTCAAAACCTAATTTAAACCTATGGAAATTTGTAGAACCACAATAACATACGAATACGGGATCACCTTTTTTTATAATTTTGGTTGAAGCACGATGGTGAGTTTTAGGTAAATCATGACCCGATGTCATAACAGGTAAAAAGTGAATATTTGGAGACATATTGATATTATCAGGATAAAATTCTTTTAAAAGATCTGCAGCTTTTCTTGTTCCAGCTTGTGATTGTGCAAGTGCAACCTCATACTCAGGAACATTATGGCCAATTGTTTTTTTTGCTGCCTCCATCATAGCCATACCAACTTCGCCGGCATGACGAGCTATATTCAATTCATGATTAGATTTAATCATTCTTATATTATCTATTAATTTGGTTAAATCNCCAGGATGGTCTTGAAGTAATTCGTCTAAATAACTCTTAACCATTGGGTTAATTTTAAATTTTTCAATAAAAATATTTTTATGCTGATTGATGATTTGAGGTAATAATTCTCTCCATTCATTTCCAATACCATCATTCCATGTTTCAACCATATCTACAGGACAAGATTCTGGTACTAATAAAACATCAAGAAGAGGTGTAATTAAATAAGTTTTATGATCATTTGAAACAACTAATAATGTTGGTCGATAAAAATCCATATGAAGGAAGTCATGGTATCCTGTGAAATAATATATCGAGTCATCATCAGTTATAATTGAGAGATCAATATTGTTCTCAGACATTTTTTTCTTTAGTTTATTTAAGTTTTCAGAAAACATTTATTTTAATTGTTGTTCTACCAATTCAGTCCAATATGAAGAACCTATGACTAATAATTCGTCATTAAAATCATAATTATCAGCATGTAAAGGTCTGGAATGCTGCTCTGATGTTCCGTTACCCATTAAAACAAAGCAGCCAGGTTTTTCATTTGCCATAACAGAAAAATCTTCTGAGAATAAACGTGGTTCNATATNACCATTACATTTATCNNTNCCAAGTAANGAAACTGCAGCTTTTGTTGCAGACTCAGTTTGNTTTTTTGAATTAAAAGTTACAGGACAGGTTGTTTCATATTTAACACTACCATTAACACCATGTGCATTGCAAATNCCTTCGACAATTTGTAACATTTTTGAAGCAATTTTTTCATTTGTTTCTTTTGATAAAGCTCTTGCATCACCAGTCATTTTTACCATACCTGGCAGAACATTTTTTTTACCATCGGTTATAAATTCNGTAATAGANACTATACCATTNTCTGCTGGATTTAATTTCCTAGANACTATCGATTGAAGTGCTACNGCTATTTGAGANCCAACAGTTATTGCATCNACNCCCATATGAGGTAATGCAGCNTGCCCACCTTTNGNTTTTATTTCAATTTCAAATAAATTTTCNCTNGCTGTNATNGCTCCNTTTCTNGTACCAAATGTTCCAATTTCCATGTTAGGAATATTGTGCATAGCGTAAACTTCATCAATNTTAAATTTATCAAACAANCCNTCATCTATCATTGTTCTTGCACCAAAAGTATTTTCTTCATCAGGTTGAAAAATAAAATATACTGTGCCGTTAAAGTTACCTTTTTCTGATAAATATTTTGCTGCACCTAATAACATNGTAGTGTGACCGTCATGTCCACATGCATGCATTCTGTTATCAAACTTTGACTTATAACTAAACTCATTAGTTTCATGTATAGGAAGAGCATCCATGTCAGCTCTTATACCAATCGATTTCGAACTATTTCCTTTTTTTAAAATTCCAACTACTCCAGTTCTGGCAATACCAGAATGNACTTCTATTCCAAANTCTTTNANAAGTGTTGACACTTTTGCNGCAGCATATTCTTCTTCAAAACTNATTTGNGGGTGCATATGNAGATCATGNCGCCATTCTACTAATTGGTTATGTAATGACTGNGTTTTCATAANCTACATATTATTAAATTCTTTAATTTTATTGTCTAGAGAAAGCATATAATCATAATGTGAATTCCAAAATTTTTGATCTTTTCTTTTTTCAAATTCTTCAAGACTAACACCTTGTTGCTCTACCCAAGTAAAGTACCCTAAATTAAATATTCTTTTCTTATCCATGTGAGAGAGTTCAAGCATATTATCAGTAGATACTCCTGATAAGTGTTGTCCAAATAATTCAGCACAAACTATTTCATCATAATTATTTTTAAAATCAGCAATGGTCTTGTTTAANTCTGACATATATAAATCTGCACCATCAGTAGCAACCGTTATAATTGCGTCATCACTATTTAAATCCATATATTTAGCTAGNTTTATTGANGCCAATATATTTGCTATTGCTGAGAAACCAAATTCAGGAAGNCGAGAAACAAAATCAGGNTCAAAATTTTTTTTCTCAATTAAAAANTTTTTTCCTATNTCAGTATTAAAAATCATATTTAGATTATTGGTAGCTTGATCAGAAACATCNACCACAAAATCTGTATTCATTACATTATGAATAAGGGGAACATGTTTGTCACCAATTCCTTGTATATTATGTTCACCATAACCTCCATGGAGCAATGTTGGACACTCNAAAGCTTCAACNACTGCAATCTTCGTCTGTAATTTGTCTTTAAGATAATCTCCTGCTGCTAGAGTACCGCTTGATCCTGAAGCACTTACGTAAAACCTAGGAGTTAAATTACTGNTACCTTTAACTTTAAGAAATGATTTTTCAAACGATGGACCAGTTACAGAACGATGAATACNGTAATTATAATACTCATCAAATTGATTTATGATATCATTTTGATTATCTTTTTTTAATTCATTACAAGCATCGTAGATTTCTTTAACATTACTTTCTGTGCCTTTTGTCTTTATGATATTTTTTTTATCTTCAACCCAATTATTCAACCATTCAAATCTCTCATTACTCATTCCTTCAGGAAGTATTGCAATACTATTAAGACCCATTATCCGAGATATTGCNACTCCNCCCCTACAATAATTTCCTGTAGAAGGCCAAACTGCTTTATGTTTTTCATAATCAAAAGTGCCATTNAATATTCTTGGAAGCAAACAACCATAAGCTGCCAAAACTTTATGAGCTGTTATTAAGGGAAAATATCGTCCCATATTTACAATTATCTTTGCCTTNACACCTGTGAATTCTGTTGGAAGCACAATATATTCAGGCTCATTTCCAAAACCTGATTGATCTCTTTTATTAAACCAATGAACTCNAAAAAGGTTAAGAGGATTGATATCATTATTATTNATTTTTTTTAGAGAATTTTTAATATCATCATTAATAATTTGAGGATCTTGAAGTTCACTTATACTAGGTAAGACAACTCCTTTTGATTTGAAATAATCAGACGTTTTTTTTACTATTGCTTGACTCATAAATTAAATATTGATGCCTAAATTATTTTTTTTACAAAGATTATAAGCAAATCTAGCTATTGCAGTATCTTGTACACCAGTTCCTGTCAAATCACATATCGTTATATCTTCTTTATTTTTTCTTCCTAAGCTTGGATCGTTAATAATATCGCCAAGTTCATTAAATTTTTCTTTGGAAGAAATTATATTTTGTTTTAAAGCATGATGTAATTCACCCAAAACACTTGTTTGTAATTGATTGTCAGGCACATATTGATCGCAATTTTTTAACATATAAGGATCTAATTCATTTTTTTGTTCTGCATCTGATCCCATTGCTGTTATGTGAGTTCCTTTATTTATCCAATCAAATTCCAAAAGCGGTTTTTTACTAGGAGTCGTTGTAACAATTATTTCTGATAAGCTTGCCAATTCTTTGCAAGAAGAAGCTATATACAAATCTATATCTAAATTTTTGAAACTTTCTATAAATTGGTTCGCTTTTGTCTCATCTCTTGCCCAGACTATAATTTTATTTATTTTTCTAACTAACATTATTGCTTGAAGTTGTAATTTGGCTTGAATTCCAGCCCCAATAATACCAACAGAATTAGCATTTTGATTTGATAAATATTTTGTAGCTATTGCTCCTGCTATAGCTGTTCTAGTATCTGTAAGATAACCTTCATCTAATAAAACAGATTTTACAACTCCAGTCTTTGAATCTAATAAAACCATCAGTCCATTACTAGATGGCAAACCAAGTTTTGGATTATCAAAAAAACCTGAGGCAATTTTTATTGCAAAACTATCAAGACCTTCAACGTATGCAGCTTTAACATCTGATTCACCATGATATTTTTCAATATCAATTCTCATTATAGGTGGCATCATTACCAATCCCTTTGATAAACTATTAAATGCGTCTTCTATTATTGGAATGAGATTTTTACTCAAATCTACATGTTGAATAATATCATTTTTATTAAGGATGAGCATGGCTTAAAACTTTGTTAAATAGTTCCGAGTCAATATTTCCACCACAAATTAAACAAATTATATTTTTTCCTAAGTGCGATGTTAATTTTTCTTTAACAACCATTACACTTGTTGCTGCAGCACCTTCAGATACAATTTTATGTTCTAAAAAATTTATTCTAATTCCCTCAGCTATTTTTTCTTCACTTACTAAAACAAAGTCATCAACGTATTGTTGTACAATATTAAATGTAAATTTATTATCTAAACCAATACTACCCCCTAAACAATCAGCTAAAGTTTCAGTTTCCTCTACATCAACAGGCTTACCTTCTTTTAGACTTTCATACATTGAAGGGCCTCTTTCCATAGATACGGCAATAATTTTTGTNTNAGGTTTTTGAAGTTTAATAGCTTGNGCTATTCCAGATATAAGACCGCCACCAGATGTTGGTATAATTACTGTATCAACTTCAGGAAATTCAGTAAGCATTTCAAGNCCAACTGTACCTTGGCCTATNATAATATCTTCATCATCAAAGGGGTGAATTAATGNGATATTTTTNTCTTTCGCAATTTGTTTAGCATNCAAATCAGCTTCATCACTATTCTTTCCAATAATTTCTACTTTTGCTCCTAATTTTTCAATAGCCTCTTTTCTATATTCTGGAACCATTGAAGACATNTATATTGTTGATTGAATGCCCAATACNTTTGAAGCATAAGCAACGCCTTTGCCATGATTGCCTGTAGANACTGCGATGACTCCTTTGNTTTTGTCATCTTCACTTAAAGAAAGAAGNTTATTAACAGCACCTCTTAACTTAAATGAACCAGTGATTTGAAAATTTTCTAACTTTAGTTTTACTGTAGTATTTTTTGATAAGAAATTAGAATTAATTAATGGTGTATAATTAACATAAGGTAAAATTTTCTTATGTGCATCTTGTATTTGTTGAAGTGTAATCAATTTAAACCCTATTTAATGTAATTTAAATAGGTTACCAAAACCATCAATTTTTTGATTAATATTAGATAATCTTAATGAATCCCAAATAATAGCTTGATTACTTGAAATGATATCTGTGCTTAATTTTGACTCTAATGTTTCGATAATATCAATTACTTTTAATGCAGTACAAGAAACAAAAATNCTATCAACATCTGTTAAATCAATTGAGGAAATTGTTTGCATTAAACTATCATGAGTAACTTTGGCAATTTCCGAATCATAATTTAAATTAAACGAACTAAATGATTTAATTTCAAATCCACTATCAATTAAATATTTGTAAACTTTAACATTAACATCTTTTGGATAAGGAGTAAGAACAGCAATTTTTTTATGGTTTAACAATTTAAGTGCTTTGACAGCTGCTGTAATAGGTGTNGTAATTAAAGCATCAGGTTTAGCNTTGAANATTTCAGATCTTATTCTTTTTTCACCAATTTCAATAGTACCCGAAGTACATCCATACGCTACAACTTGTATTTTTTCATTGGGTAATATTTGGTTTGTTGTTTCTGTAAGATGATCAGCCATCCTCATATAATTTTCATGAGTTAGAGGATTTAAAAAAGGTATCCTATTAAAAAATAGATCAACTGGTAAATTATGGCAAATTTTTCTAAAATCCTGCTCTATGGTAAAATCTGTTGATAGTGTAATTATACCAATTCTAGAAAAGTTTGTATCATGTAAATTGGCTTTAAAATTATTTTGATTAAAACTATCCATTATTGATTTGGAAAATAATCCTCACACTCACCCTCTCTATGAACATCAGTAGTGGCACAATGTAGACTACCCCCAAATGCATAAACGTCTCTAAAAGGAACTGGNATAACNTCCAATCCAAAACTTTCCATTTGTTTNATCATTTTTTCTTCNGTTGCNTCGACNCATATAGTTTTAGGATCAATTATCAAAACNTTCATTGANAACCAGATTGATGAATAACACATAGGTGGTGGACTATTATGAATGGAAGGTGCTGCCTCATGAATTTCCCATTTATTATCATCGAAAATTTTTCTTTGCTCTGATGATATTTTTCTATTCGGATTAATAATTATAACTCCTGGTTTAATAGGNGTAAAACATGCATCAATGTGAGTTGGAATTAAATCACCTGGTAAATTAATTTGATGTACGCGATGATTTGGATANTGTCTTCTTAACCAATCTAANCCNCTTAAATTTGATGTAAAATTGTTATGATAAAANAGATCTTTTCCAAAGCGTAAAATTTCTGCTGCATCAAAAAGTGGTTCTTTTTCTGTCAATATCATGTCTCTATTTTCGATTTTTTTATATCGTTCTTCTTCCGTTATGCCTTCAGGAAGATAATTAGACTTATACGATTGATTAGTTAATCTTGGTTTAGGTGCCGATTCCCATCTCATATTTTTATCTTCTGAATAATATTTTTCAAGTAGTGGTCTATAAGCAAGGTACTCAAACCATCTACATCTGTAAGACATGGGCGCCTCTAGCATTTCATTTCCTACAGTAAGAATAACATCTCTTGGAGGCATACAACCAAACATACCATCATTAGACCAATCGGGTGTCTCGATACTCTGAGAAAAGTCAATAGGTGTTGGTCTATCAACTTTTATATTTAGGGAATTTAAAATTTTAACGAAGTTTTCTAATTGTATATTTGCTTTATCAATTGATTCCTTTGAACGTGGTCCGTGAGATCCTGCCATACCACTATCTTTACTAATTTTTGGTTCAAGCGCTGGTTCCATTGGAGGTATGTTGGCATTTTCAACTGCTCCAACTATAACATGTTTTAATGGATCCCATTCATTCCAAGAATTAACTATTGTCATTATATTTTCCTTAATTTAAAACTATGCATTATAATTAAAACATATGGAATTAAATAACAAATCACTCTTTAAACAAAAATGTTTNATAAATGGGGAATGGGTTGNCAGTTCTTCAGGNGAAACTCTTGANGTAAATAATCCAGCNTCTCTTGAAATTATTGGCAANGTCCCAAAATGCTCAGTTTNAGAAACTAAAAAAGCTGTAGATGATGCNAATACTGCTTTCCAAACTTGGAAAGAAACTACTGCNAAAGAAAGATCAGTTATTCTTAAAAAATGGGGNGAGCTGATCACAGAAAATGCAGATGATTTAGCTAAAATNATGACTATTGAGCAAGGTAAACCTCTNGCTGAAGCAAAGGGNGAAATACTAATGGGTGCTTCNTATATTGANTTCTATGCNGAAGAAGCAAAAAGAGTTTATGGTGACATAGTTCCTGATCCAAGACCTGGAAAAAGAATTGTAATAATTAAACAACCTGTTGGTGTTGTTGGAGCAATAACTCCATGGAATTTTCCAAATTCAATGATAACAAGAAAATGTGCAGCCGCTCTAGCAGTTGGTTGTACTACTGTTGTTAAACCAGCAAGCCAAACACCCTATTCAGCATTAGCTGTAGCAGTACTTGCTAAGGAAGCTGGTTTTCCAGATGGTGTATTTAATGTAATAACTGGATCGGCAAGTGAAATTGGTAAAGAACTAACAAGCAATCCTATTGTTAGAAAAATTTCTTTTACTGGATCTACGGAGGTTGGAAAAATACTTTTAGAGCAAAGTGCCTCAACAGTAAAAAAAGTTTCTATGGAACTTGGTGGTCACGCACCATTTATTGTTTTNGATGATGCAGATATGGATGAAGCTGTTGCAGGNGCANTTCAAAGTAAATTTAGAAATAGNGGTCAAACATGTATTTGTTCAAATAGAATATTTGTGCATNAAAATATTTATGATGAATTCCTNGANAAATTTACAAATGAAGTNAGTAAAATNNCAGTGGGNAATGGACTTGAANATGGAATTACATCTGGTCCTTTAATTGATCAATCCTCNTTAGAAAAAGTAGTTGATCANGTACAAGACGCAGTTAATACAGGAGCTAAAATAGCAATTGGTGGNGATGTGCATTCGCTTGGTGGNAATTTCTATCAACCAACTGTTCTCTCTAATGTATCTACAAA
>FUFK010049002.1_pt1 | contig 11679 bp, 13 predicted proteins | sample 1021851 | NCBI WGS metagenome assembly FUFK01 (sample SAMEA51879418, study PRJEB19060) | metagenome
AGTCCAGGTTTTGGTGGTAATGGTGGTTCAGGTATCGTGGTTGCGAGAGCACCAGTAAGCGGAATTAATTTTAGTACATCACCAGGATGTGCAAGTTCAATAACTTTAGTAAATTGTAATGCTTGCCAAGTTGCAAAATTTACAGCATCAGGAACACTAACTATTGCAGATGGTGATCCATTAATTGCAAATTTCTTAGTAGTCGCTGGTGGTGGCGGTGGTGGTAATGGTACTAATAGTAGAAATGGTGGAGGTGGAGCTGGAGGTTATAGAGCTTCTGGTTATGGTCCAAGTCCTTTACAAGCAAATAGTATGATTTTATCACCAGGTCCTTATACAGTAACAGTCGGTAGTGGTGGAAGTGCAAGTTCTGATGGATCAAATTCAGTATTTAATGGAATAACATCAACAGGTGGTGGTAAGGGAGGACCAGCAACTATCGGTGGTAACGCTGGTGGATCTGGAGGTGGTGGTGGATCAGGTCATGGTTGTTCAATACCAAACCCTAGTAATTATGGAACAGGTGGAGCAGGAAATACACCTCCTGTATCTCCTCCTCAAGGTAACGCTGGAGGAAATGCTGGTAGTCCAGACCCTGCAGGTGGTGGTGGTGGTGGTGGAGCAACTGCTGCTGGAGGAACTACTTATCCTAGTAGTGGACCAGGTCTTGGTGGCGCAGGTGCAACAAATAATATAACAAATTCTTGTGTAACTTACGCTGGTGGTGGAGGTGGATCTAATCCAGGTTCAGTTAGAGCTGGAGGATCTGGTGGTGGTGGAGCTGGTGGTAATCCTAGTACGGCTGGAGTCGCTGGAACTGCTAATACTGGTGGTGGCGGTGGTGGAGCTGGATCACCTACAAGTGGAGCTGCTGGTGGATCAGGTATCGTAGTAGTAAGATTCCCAGGATCAACATGTGCATCAGTTGCACCAGGAACTAATAGTATTGCAACATTACCAGCCCCAGCNGGNGGNTGTAAAGTNGCNNNATTTACNGTATCTGGNACGTTGACANTNAGTTAANNTTAAAATNATANANANACTATTTAAGGAGTAAAAATATGGCACATTTCGCAGAATTAAAATCAAAAGTAGACCCAACTGGTTTCACTTCTGATACACATCAAGTTGTAGAAAGAGTCGTTGTTGTGGGAAATGATATTCCTGCAAACGGCGGAATTCTTGGAGATAATGACATGCATGTTGATGGAGAAACATGGTGTTCAAATTTCTTTAAAGGTGGAAGCTGGNAACAAACTTCTTACAACAATAATTTTAGAAAACAATATGCAGGAATCGGAATGGTTTATGATTCTGCAAAAAATAAATTTTTAAATCAACAACCTTATGCTTCATGGTCATTAGATTCAAATGATGACTGGAAAGCGCCTATAACTTATCCAACAGTTACAGAAGAAGGTGATGTTAGATATATTATTTCTTGGAATGAAACAAAATATAACGCTGACAACACACAAGGTTGGGAAGCAATTAAATCAAACGACGAATCGGAAACACCTACCAAATACAATTGGAATGGCACAGCTTGGGTGTCCGAATAGGAGGACACTTAAATGCCTAGATCCAGATCTAGCTCAACAAACGGCGGAGTAATTGGAAAAACGAATAAGACTTCGTATGGAAGATGCACTGTTACTACTAAAACATCTTCAGGAGACATAACAACACAACCAGGCACAAGATTTGTACAAGCTTTAGTTGTTGCTGGTGGAGGTGGTGGAGCTAGTGCTGCTGCTGGTGGTGGAGGAGGAGGTGGTTTAAGAAATTTAGAAATACCAGTTTGTGGTAATACAGCTTATACAGCAACAATCGGAGGTGGTGGATCAGGAGGACCCCCTGCAGCTAGTGGATCAGATTCAGTTTTTTCAACAATTACATCTGCTGGAGGTGGAAAATCATCTACAGCTGGTGGATCAGGAGGTGGTGGACCTTACAACGCTACTCCTACACCAACAAATGGTAATCCTGGAGCAGCTGGTAATACACCTCCAGTTAGTCCACCTCAAGGAAATCCTGGAGGTAATGGGCAAACTGCACCTAAGTATGGAAGTGGTGGAGGTGGTGGTGCTGGTGCTGCTGGATCTGATGCAACAACGTGTGCTTCAGGAGCTGGTGGAGCTGGAACAGATGTAAGTCCTGATTTTCCAGGAGCACCAAACTGTGGTGTTTACGCTGGTGGTGGAGGAGGTGGTGGCACATCTCAAGGAGCAACTCCTGGTGCTGGTGGTACAGGAAGTGGAGGTGCTGGTGGTCCAGGAAGTGGTGGAGCAGGTGGAGCAGGAGGAACCAATACTGGAAGTGGCGGAGGTGGTGGTGCTAATGGTTCTCCGAATGCAGGCGGAGCAGGCGGCTCAGGAATAGTTATCATAAAAGAATTAAACAGGGCAAGTGGTGTGTGGTCAATGCAAAGTCAATTTCAAGCCAAGAAACAAGGAACATGGCCTAAACCATCTATCGGAGCTTTTAACTATGATTTATTGGTAGTAGCTGGTGGTGGTGCTGGTGCAGAAGGTGGTGGAGGTGGAGGTGGTTATAGAATATTAAGTTGCCAACCTGCAGTCCCTGGAANTTATACAGTTACCATCGGTGCTGGCGGAACTGCTGGTTCACCAGGAAATACAGTTAGAGGAACAAGTGGTTCGAATTCAGTTTTTGGATGTATTACATCTACAGGAGGTGGTGCTGGAGGATCAGCTTCTGCTCCTACAATAAATGGTCTTCCTGGAGGATCTGGTGGTGGTGGTGGAATGGGTACAGGTACTGGTGGAAGTGGAAACACTCCTTCAATACCAGCTCCATTAGGAGGACCACAAGGACATAATGGAGCACCAGGAAACAGAAACTCACCAGTTACTTATAACAATAGTGGTGGTGGAGGTGGTGGAGGTAATTCGGGATGTGATGCGGCAGGTGGTGCTGGAAAAAGTGCTATACCTACTTTTGGAGCCGCTCCCCAACCTTATTATCCTGTAACAGGTCCGGGTGAAGGTTACTTTTCAGGAGGTGGTGGAGGAAGAGCAGAAAATCCAAACCCTGCTCCTGCTGCATCATTTGCTGGTGGAATAGGTGGTGGTGGAACTGGTAGTAATGGAGGAAATACTCCATGTGGAGGTTCACCAGCCCCTGCTAAAACTGGAGTAGCAAACTCAGGTGGTGGTGGAGGAATGTACTATCCAGGCTGTTTAGGAAATGGTGGATCAGGTGTTGTTTTAGTTAAAATCCCTAGTGCAGCATTTCCTTTTGTATCAGTTTGTTCATCCAATAATTTAGTAGCAACGCCATCAGGTGGAGTAGCTCATTTTGTTGCTAGTGGTACTTTAACAGTTGATTAATTTATAATGAATGCTATATTAAGTTCATAAAGATATATGAACCTTACAAATTATTATTGGTATTTTCAATCAGCTATTCCACATAGAATTTGTGATGAAATTTCAAAATATGGAAAATCTATTCAAGATCAAATGGCAGTTACTGGTGGGTTTGGTGATAAAAAATTAAATCAAAAACAAATTAAAGATTTAAAAAAGAAAAGAGATTCTAATATTGTGTGGATGAGTGATAGATGGGTATATAAAGAAATACAACCTTACATGTACATCAAGCAAATGCAAGTGCGGGTTGGAATTTCCAATGGGATTTTTCAGAAGCTTGTCAGTTTACAAAATATAAAAAAGGTTTGAAAAAAGGCCAATATTATGATTGGCATTGTGATAGTTGGGATAAACCATATGTACGAGATAATACAAACTTACCTGATCATGGAAAGATTAGAAAACTATCTGTTACGGTAACTCTTTCTGATCCCAAAGAATATAAAGGTGGAGAATTAGAATTTGATTTTAGAGCAAACGATCCCGATAAACCTAGAAAAACAGTTAAATGTAAAGAAATATTACCTAAAGGGTCTTTAGTTGTATTTCCTTCATTTGTATGGCATAGAGTATGTCCAGTTAAAAGTGGTGAAAGAAAAAGTTTAGTCATTTGGAATTTAGGATGGCCATTTCGATAAAGGAGAAATATGAAAAAGAAAAAAAATAAAAAACAAAAAGTAAACCCTCTTGTATATCCAACACAATTAATAAGAGAAGATTTATTTAAATGTCCTATTTGGTATGCAGAAGAAAAAAGTTTTGTTGATTCATTAAACAAAGCATCAGATCCATATATCAATGTAGCAAAGAAAAATTTAAAACCAGCTATTGATGAACGTAACAAAAAGTTTGGTAACAAAGGAGACATGGGTCATGTATTTCATTCTACAACTTTAATAGGTGATCCTAACTTTAAAAAATTACAAGATTATGTTGGTGCAACTGCACATAATTTATTAATAGAAATGGGTTTTGATTTAACAAATTATCAAGTATTTATTACAGAATTATGGGTGCAAGAATTTGCACAAAAAGGTGCAGGTTATCATACTTTACACACACATTGGAATGGTCACATATCTGGTTTTTATTTTTTAAAAGCTAGTGAGGCAACCTCAATGCCATTGTTTGAAGATCCGAGACCCGGTAATTTAATGAATCTTTTACCAGAAAAAGATAAAAAAAATGTAACATACGCCTCTTCACAAATTAACTATAAGGTGCGTCCTGGTAAAATGATATTTTTTCCNTCATACATGCCTCATCAATATATAACAGATATGGGTTATGAACCGTTTAGGTTTATACATTGGAATTGTCAGGCTATACCAAAAGGAGTGTTAAATGTCGTTTAAAAAAAATAAATATAGTGTTTTAAAAGAAGCTATCTCAAAAGAGTTAGCCGATTTTGTATACAAATATTTTTTAAATAAAAGAAATGTTGCAAGAGTATTATTTGATTCAAAATACATTTCACCATTTACAGAATATTGGGGTATATGGAACGACTCACAAGTTCCAAATACTTATTCACACTATGCAGACATGGCAATGGAAACTTTATTACAACAAGTAAAACCTGTTATGGAAAAACATACAGGTTTAAAATTAAGTGAAACATACTCTTATGCAAGAATATATAAAAAAGGTGATGTGCTAGCTAGACACAAAGATAGATATTCTTGTGAAATATCTACTACATTAAATTTAGGTGGCGATCCATGGCCTATCTATCTGGACCCAACTGGAAAAAAAGGTCAGGCTGGTGTTAAAGTAGACCTTAAACCAGGTGATATGTTAATATATTCTGGTTGTGATTTAGAACATTGGCGAGAAGAATTTACTGGTAAAGATTGTGGACAAGTTTTTTTACATTATAATAAAGCTAACTCAAAAACTGCTAAAGAAAATTATTTAGATAAAAGACCTTTACTAGGTTTACCAGCTTGGTTTAAAGGATCTACATTGACAAAATCTAAAAAATAGTCTATACATTAGGCTTGCAGGGGGATGATCCACCACAGATTCCCTCTGCTTTAAAACCTATTGAAATCACCCACAATCTGATATAACACCTAATAAACAGGTTTTTAATATGCTACAAAAGTTAGGTTTTTTACCAGGATTCAACAAACAAGTTACACCTACTGGAGCCGAGTCTCAATGGACGGATGGTCAAAATGTACGTTTTAGATATGGTACACCAGAAAAAATAGGTGGTTGGAATCAATTAGGAGAATCAAAACTCACTGGTGTTGCAAGAGGTTTACATCATTTTATTAATTCGGCCTCAACTAAATTTGCAGCTATAGGTACAAATAGAATTTTATATGTATATTCTGGAGGGGTTTACTATGATATACATCCTTTAGTTAATCCATCAGGTACAGCAATTACTAATGCTTTTAGCACAACTAATAACAGCAAAGAAGTAACAATAACTTTTCCTGGTTCTCATAATTTTCAAGCAGGAGACATTATATTATTTGGTGATGCTTCTACATTTTCAGCTATAACTAATTCTAATTTTGGAGCTTCTGATTTTGCTGATAAAAAATTTATGGTAACATCTGTACCTACAGCAACTACAATTACTATTACGATGCCAAGTGTTGAAACAGGAAGTGGTGCAACTACTTCTGGAGGTATTACTTATTATCAGTACTATCACGTAGGACCAGCAGAACAGGTTGGAGCGTTTGGTTGGGGTATAGCATTGTGGGGTGGTTCAGTTTTAGGTAGTGCTACAACAACTTTAGATGGTGCACTAGCTGATGATACTAATGGTAATAACGGATCCGCTACAGAAATAACGTTAAATAGTGTTACAGGTTTTCCAACTTCAGGTACAAATTATGTTCAAGTAGGAGCAGAAGAAATATCGTACACTGGAATTACAGGTTCAAAATTAACAGGTATTACCAGAGCTGTAAGAGGCTCTACTAGGTCATCGCATTCTAATGGGGCAACTGTAACTAATACATCTTCTTGGACTGGATGGGGATCACCTGCAGCCAACACAGATAAAGTTACAGATCCTGGTTTATGGTCATTGGACAATCTAGGTAGTACACTTATTGCACTTATACATAATGGAGAATGCTTTCAGTGGGATGCAGACGCATCAAATGCAACAGCAACAAGAGCTACAATTATAACTGGTGCGCCAACCGCATCTAGAGATATGTTAGTATCTACACCGGATCGTCACTTGGTATTTTTTGGTACAGAAACAACTATAGGTGATAAATCTTCACAAGACGATATGTTTATTAGATTCTCAAACCAAGAAGATATAAATACTTACACACCAACAGCAACCAATAGTGCTGGTACACAAAGACTGGCCGACGGATCACGGATCATGGGAGCTGAACTTGGTAGAAATGCAATCTATGTTTGGACAGACACAGCTTTATTTACCATGCGTTTTGTAGGTGGAGACTTTGTGTTTGCTTTTGAACAAGTTGGTACTAACTGTGGATTGATAGGTATGAATGCAGCTGTTGAAGTTGATGGTGCTGCGTACTGGATGTCTGAAAATGGTTTCTTTAGATATACCGGTAAATTAGAATCTATGGACTGTTTAGTTGAAGACTATGTTTATGATGATTTAAACCTTACATCTAATCAATTAATCTATGCAGGTATTAATAACTTATTTGGTGAAGTAGTTTGGTTTTATCCAACATCAACATCTAATTCAAATAACAGAGCTGTGTTTTATAGTTATTTAGATTCAACATCTAAACGTCCAATATGGTTTACAAATGACAGCACTCTATATATTAGAAGTACTTGGGAAGATTCTGCTGTTTTTGGTTTACCACACGGCACAAAATATAATCCTGATAATGATACTTCTTTTGATGTTACCGGTAATACAGATGGAGTAACAATATACTTTGAACATGAAACAGGAGTTAATCAATTAGAAGCAGGAGCTGTTACAACAGCCATTCCTGCTGATATTACTTCAGGAGATTATGATATAACACAAAAAGTTGTAAGAGGAGCTGCAACTAATTTAGGAGATCTTAGAGGTGATGGTGAAAATATTATGCGAGTTAGCAGAATTATACCTGACTTTATTGCTCAACAAGGTAACACGGTTGTGCAATTAGATTTAAGAAATTATCCTAATAACACAGCAGCTAGCTCATCACTAGGGCCATTTACTATTACATCATCTACTACAAAAGTAGACACCCGAGCAAGAGCAAGAGCTGTAGCTCTTACCATTAAAAATACTGCTGTAGATACAAGTTGGAAGTTAGGAACTTTTAGATTAGATATACATGCTGGAGGAAGAAGATAGTGGCTATTACAAATTTACAACAAGCCAGACAACTGTATGCTCTTGGACAATTAGTTTCAAAAACTTTAGATGGTTCAAGACCTAAATATGGTGGTGGTAGGGATGCATCTCAAGATGATTTTAGTTCTCCTAGTGCAGACACGGGCAATCAGAGTGTAAATGATGCAGTTGATACTGGAGATTTAGGAACAGAAACAGCCAACGTTGAAGCAAATAGAGATGCAAACATGAGCGCTAGAGATAGGGCTATAGCAAATCAATATAAAAATTTGCCAACACCAACAATTACAATAGGTGTTGATAAATTTGGTAATCCAATAAATGTTAAAACTACTTATACAGCTAAACGTAATAGACAAAGAGCGATAGATGCATTGAATCAAAAAGGCATTAGTTCTTTTGATCCTAGAGTTACTAAAAAAAATGTTAATTTTTTAGATCCAAACAATCTTATGACTAGTTTTGCACCTCAACAAAAATCATTTGGCTTACTTGATTTAGCTTTAATAGCAGCTACGGGTGGTTTATTTGGAACTAAAGTAGCTACAGGTCTAAGAGCATATAATACAGCAAAAAATATAGCGCAATTTGCACAAGATATTGGTTTAACAGATAAAAATGTTGTTGGGGCTTTTACTGATAGTCTTACAAGTAATCTTTCAGGTAAATTCAGTGGATCTGGTAAAGGAACAAAATCTACAACTAAATCTTCAATAGATAAAGATCTTTCTAAAATAGGAAATGGAGATGGTGGTTTAGAAACTTTAGGAAATATGGATGCGCTTAATCAAGAATATTTATTATTATTAAATAAATTTAACACAGGAGTTTTTACTGATGCAGATCAAGTGAGATTTACATTTTTAAAAAAAATTTTAGGAAAATAATGGCTAAAATAGTACAAACATTAACAAGAGCAAGCGACGAATACGAAGCAGATGTAGCACAATCTTTGATTAGAGATTTAGACGCTGTGATAGAAAAATTAAATACATCTTTTCAACAAGAATTAAAACAGGAGATAGAAGCTAAAAGTTTCTTTTTAGAATAATGGCAGTAGTAAACCAATATAAATTTAAAGGTATAAATAACGATACTACAGGAAATGCACTTAATATTTTTGGAAGTGGTAATCCTTTGGTAAGTGAAACCTATATAATTAAATCGTTAAAAGTAACATCAGCTAGCACACCTACAGTAACAGTATTAAATGACAGTATTACAACGATTAAATCAGCTGCTTTAACAGCTAACGAAACAGAAGAATTACTAACCCAACCCTTGATAGTGGAGGGTGGTAAGACACTAACCGTGCAATCTAGTAACACTGGCGCTTTTTCAGTGGCTATTAGCTATCTAAATATCAAGAAAGAGGTAACAACATAATGGATAATATACCAACACTAACACCAGAAAAGATAATAACTACAATTAAAAACAAAAAAACAGGGGAGGTCTACGAGACTGAAGAAGCTTTAAAAGCTGCTAATATTCCTGCAGAAGACGTGCAGAGAGATGTAACAGTTATCATGCCACCTCTTGATTTAATAGGAAAAACAAAGTAAACTAACAAAACCATGGCAATAACAGATTTACAAATATCCGAAGAATTAATGACCAACGCACCATCTATCAAATATAGAGGTAATGAAGGTCCTAAATCACCAGAAGAAGAAAGAATGATGATGGTGGATGATGTTCTTGATGAAGCGTACGAACAGTACATTTATGATTTATTAGAGCAAAGACCTGATGCTACACCGATGAGCAAAGAAGAATTTAGAAGAATGGTTATTATGGAAGGTATGATAGGTGGTGGTAATCCATTACCAGAAGATCCAACAAAACCAGTTAATCCTTTTGCACCAAAACCAATAGGACCAGTGCTACCAGACAAAAGACAAATGGCAGCATTTGGTGGTATCATGGGTATGGATGGTAGAAGACGATTTGGTGACGGTGGTATTGGATCTATTTTTCAAAAACTAAAAGATATTGGAGAACAATATTTTACCGGAAAAACTGCAATAGAAATTGAAAACGAATCACAAATGAGAGTCGATAGAGAACAAGGTATTAATAGACCAATTCCAGAAGGTTTTGATTTAAAAACTCAAAAAATAGCAACGTTACCAGTTATTGGTGATCCGGAAGGAAAGTATGGACCACAAGAAGGTTTTTTCGATACTTTATTTAAAGGTTCAAAAACAGACGGTGAACGTCGTGAGGGTGGTCTTACAGAAACTATTGCTAAAAATATTGTGCCAATAGTTGGTGGTATCACAGCAGGTTTATTTACTAAAAACCAACCACCAGAACAATTAGGTGTATCAACAGATGACACACAATTAAAATTAGGAGAACTTAAACAAGCTGCAAACGTATTAGATCAGAAACAAGGATTAGCAGCAGGATTAAATTTTTTACCGCCTGTTGCAGCTAGACAATTTACGCCAGCAGAAATGGTCGAACAATATGCAAAAGAAACAGTTAAAGTAGCTAACGGTGGTAGAATANGTATGGCTGAAGGTGGAATCATGGACCTTGGTGGTTTAGAAAAAGATTACAGAAACACTGGNGGTTTTGTAGAGATCGGAGCTAAAGAAAAAGCGGACGATGTGCCTGCAAGATTAAGTGTAAATGAGTTTGTATTTACAGCAGATGCTGTTAGAAACGCAGGTGGTGGAGATATTGACGAAGGAGCTAAAGTCATGGAAAACGTGATGAAACATTTAGAAGGCGGAGGACGATTGTCTAGAGAGTCACAAGGTATGGGTGGTGCTAGAGATATGTTCGCAGTCTCGGAAAGATTAAGCGAGGTAGTATAATGGCAGTCGAAACAGTACAAAATATACCACAACAATACGTAACAGATCTTGGTGTTGACTTTGGTAAACAACTTGCAGGTTTAACTGCAATTCCTTTAGATACATCTAGATTTGCACCGCAAGTAGCAGCGCAAGATGCACTACAAACACAAGCTTATAATTTAGCAGGTCAGGGTGTGGGTGCGTATCAACCTTTTCTTACACAAGCAGGAGCATACTCTGGACCAACAGGTTATCAAAGTTTTATGTCTCCGTATCAACAAGATGTTATCGATGCAACACTAGCAGACTTTGATAAACAAGCAGCTATAGATAGAAGAAACATTGGATTACAAGCTGTAAGAAGTGGTAATCTTGGTGGTGGTAGAGAAGGTGTTCAACTTGCAGAACAAGGAGCACAATCTAATTTAGATAGAGCCGCGTTGCTTGCAACATTAAGACAACAAGGATTTAACACAGCACAAAATTTAGCTAACAGAGCGTTTGGTCAACAAAGAATGTTAGCAGGTGATATAACAGATTTCCAAACAGCAGATATTAATCAGTTGGGTACATTGGGCGGCCTACAACAAGCACAACAACAAGCAATACTTGATGCACAAAGAGAAGCAAATAGACTACAGGCGTTTGAACCTTATGAAAGATTAGGTACATACGGATCTGGAGTTGCAAGTCTATTCTCGGGTAATGCACCATTTGGATTCCAATCAACAGTAACACCGAATCCAACACCATTACAAACGGCTCTTGGAACAGCTAGTGTGTTAAGTGGTATTTTTAGTCCAAACAGAAGAGTATCAGATAGAGCATACGATTATTTAGGATAAACTATGAACAGAATAATGCGTAGACCAATGTTTAGAAAAGGTGGTAGTGCCGGTGAAGGTATTACTTCAGGCCTTGCACCTAGACAAGGTTATTCAACAGCAGGTGATGTTAACCCAAATGATTTATCTAAAGTGGATATTAGAAATATGAACATGCAACAATTAAAAGATCTTGCATCACAGATGGCGTACAAAGCACCACCAATGCCAAGAGATACATCATTAGATGATTTTAAAATAGATTTTGGTTTAGATTTAATATCAAGACCTGCAGCAGGTAACATATTTCAAACAGCTGCACTGTCAGCTAA
>FUFK010015087.1_pt1 | contig 11678 bp, 12 predicted proteins | sample 1021851 | NCBI WGS metagenome assembly FUFK01 (sample SAMEA51879418, study PRJEB19060) | metagenome
GATGTTCTTGGTACAACTTTTCTATCTTGTCTCGCATAACCAAAATAAGGAATTACAGCAGTTATATTTTTTGCTGATGATCTTTTTAAAGCATCAATACATAATAATAATTCCATTAAATTGTCATTAGCTGGTGAGGAAATTGATTGAATTATAAAAATGCTGTTCCCTCTTATATTTTCATTTATCTCAATGTAAATTTCTCCATCTGCAAACTTTCTTATACTAGAATTGACAAGTTTAGATTTTAAATATTTGGCAATATTTTTACTTAGAATTTTATTACTATTTCCAGTTAATAATTTCATTGAAAAAATTTAATTAATCATAATTATTGATATATTTCTACCATAATCGGCATGTTTTAATTTTAAAGACCGCCTAGCGCTAAAAAAATTATTTTTAATATTATATGTATCAATATTTAACATATCAATTTTATTGATTTTATTTAATTTAAGTTGAGATTTTACATAATCCGGTAAATTAAAATAAATCAAATTATTTACATTTTTAAAGAAAATTTTGTTTTTTTTATGTTTTTTTATAAACTTATTTTTGAAATCTTCTCCAACATTATAATTTTTTCGACCAATGCATGGTCCTATCGAAACAGTAATATTCTTGGTCTTACAACCTTTTTTAAGCATAAACTTTATTACGTTATTAATTATACCTTTAAAAGCCCCCTTCCACCCAGCATGTATAGCTGCAATTATTTCTTTTTTGCTGTCATATAGTAACAAAGGAACACAATCAGCTGTCAAAACAGCAATAGGAAGTCTTTTCTGATTTGTAATAATTGCATCAGCTTTAATTTTTTTTTTAATCAAATTTCGATTTTTATTAAGATATAAAAATTTACCACTGTGTATTTGATTTACTAAAAAAATCTTTTGGGCTTTTTTGCCGATTTTTCTTCTTACTATTTCTAAATTTTTATTAACACTTTTTTTTTTATCTTTTGATCCAGGTCCACAGTTTAAGCTTTTGTAAATTCCTTTTGATACACCACCATTTTTATTAAAGAAACCATGGTTGATATTTTTGAATTTGAGTAATTTTTTTGAAGTAATCAGTTTCAAAATCCCAAATTAAATCTACTTTTTTTATTTTTTATTAACATTACTTTAAACAAATTTCCCATTTGTTCTTTATGAATAAGTCTTTTTAATCTGTAATACATATCTGCTTTTTTTTTAAAACTATAATTTTTAGATATTATTTCAGCTCTTTCATTAATCCCCATTCTTGTTAGAAAGTTCTTTTGAGTAGTTAAATTGTGATTGAGACCACCTAAGTTATCAATAATTTTTTGAAATAATTTAAAATTTATATTATGTGTAATATCTGATTTACCAATATTTTTTAATATATTGGTATATTTATGGTTAATAACTCCCTGAATTGTATTTTTCATTTTATTTTCATTATAACCATAATCTATTATTAGAAAGCCGCCTGAATTTTTTTTGATTATTTTTCCTACATCTTTCAAATATTTTGCACCCAGCTCAGAGTATTCAATAAAATCTTGATTTTGGGATAATTTTAAATTAATTTTTTTTTCATAATCTTTAATATTAATTTTTTTTTCGTTGAATTGAGCATCTCTGCTATTTTTTAACCTGACAAATTTTTCAAACCACAAATTGTTTTTTTTCATAAATTGTTTAATTGCTAATGCATCAAAAAATTCATTGGCAACGAATATACTTGGAATATTTTTTAATTGTGTGATTTTTTTTGCCCAAACAATTCTGTTTTTTAGCAATTTTTTTTTTTGAATATTTATTAATGAAGAACTTTTTTCGTGAATAATAAAATTACAAGATTTAAAAAAGGCTGGGAAATTTTTCAGGCTCTCTATCATAATTCTCATCATTTCACCATTACCAGCACCCAACTCAATTAAATTAAATTTTTTTGGTGAACCTAAGCTTTGCCAAAAACTAAAAACCCAAATTGCAATCATTTCAGAAAATAATCTTGATACATTTGGAGCTGTTACAAAGTCACCGTCTTTTCCAAAAGGATATTTTTTCATATAATAACCAAATTCTTTGTTATAAAGGCAATAGTTAATGAATTTATCTAAAGGAAGATTAAGTATTTTTTTTGTTTTCATATTTTGTTAGAACCAAATAAAAGCCAATTAATATAAAAAACAAACTAATTATTTGACCCATAGTAAGATTAAATAATAAATTGCCCAATTGTTCATCTGGGACTCTAAAAAATTCAATTGTAAATCTAAAAATTGAGTAAAATATTAAAAATATTCCAGAGATAAACCCAGGTGTTTTTGCAAAACTTTTATTTCTTAAATAAATTAAAATTAAAAATAATATAAATCCTTCAAACAGGGCTTCATATAATTGTGAGGGATGTCTATAAAGATTGTCTACTTTTATAAATTTTACACCCCAAGGTAAATTTGTTTCAAAACCGTATAATTCAGAGTTGATGAAGTTTGCTACTCGTCCAAAAAAGATACCAATCGGCGCAACTAAAGAGACAACATCTAAATAAATAAATGAACTGTGATTACTTTTTCTATTGAAGAAAATGGTTGCAATAATTACTCCTAATAAACCACCATGAAATGACATACCTCCTTGCCAAATTTTAAATATATCCAGAATATTGTTGGCATAATAATTAAAATTATATAACAGGATGTATCCAATTCTCCCACCTATGATTATACCCAAGATTGCAAATGTTAAGTAATCATCAAATTTCACCTTAAGACCATCATCAGTTATAAATATTTTTTTTGCTAAGAACCAGCCTATTAAAATACCAAGAACATATGCTAAAGAATACCACCTTATTTCAAAAGAAAAAATCTCAATTGCTACTGGGTCAAAATTATTAATAAACATTTTTAATTATAATTATAAATTATCAGCATTATAAGTTAGTATACAAAAATATGAAAAATTCAAAGTTTGTTCTAGATAAAATTGCAAAATTAGTTGAACAAGGGTTAATTTCCTCAAAAGACATCGTTAATGAATTGATGACTATTTTAAAATCAAAAAGAGATGAATTTGTATTTAAGATGAAATTAACTAGTAAAGATGAATTTGAGATTTTATCTAAAAGAGTTGAAAATCTTGAGAAAAAAATTGATAAACTTAAAAGTCAAAAAAAAAAAGTTAAACGGGCAAAAAGATCTTAACACTTAAACCATTCATTTTGGATTTTTCAAGTTTGATATTCCCACCATGAGATCTGACAATATCAGATGCAATCGAAAGACCCAATCCAACACTAGATTTTGACTCTGTCCTACCTTTATCAATTTTATAAAAAGGTTTAAAAACATTGTCATATTCATTTTTTGGTATACCAGGGCCATTGTCATCTATTTTGATAAAAAGGTTATTATTACTTTTAGTTAGAGCCACATTAATTTTATCAGCATATTTAATTGCATTATCAATTAAATTATTTATGCATCTTTTGATCAAATTTTTTCTACCATTAATATAAATTCTTGGTGGCAAATTAGAAGATACGTTTGTGCTATCATATTTTTCTATAATTTTATTTATTAATTCACTTAAATCAAACTGCTCATCTTTCTCTAGGTATGTAGAGCTAGTAAATTGAAGATATTCATTAAGCATTTTTTCCATCTCATCAATATCATCAGACAGTTTATCCGCTAAATTCTTATCTTTTATAAAAGCCAATTGTAGTTTCATTCTAGTTAATGGAGTTCTTAAATCATGACTTATACCTGACAACATCTCTGATCTTTGAGTAAGATGACGAACGATTCTTTTTCTCATTCTATCAAATTCAAATCCAGCCTGCCTAATTTCAGCTGATCCTGATGGCTTATACTCCTCAATCTTTTCGCCTTTCCCAAATTTTTCTGCTACTCTAGCTAACTGCGCAATAGGCCTGGTTTGATTTTTCAAAAATATTAGTGATATAAAAATCATTACTATTGCTGGCACTGTGATCCATAAAGCAAATATTCTTGCTGAGGAACTCGTAACCCTATCTCTCGGTATAAGAAATTTAAAATAACCTGATTGATATTTTATTCTGAGATCAATCAATTCTTTGTAGGTAGTTGTATTAAACCAAAATTCTTGAGGACTAAATCTAGATTTTAATTCTCTTCTTAATGTTCTGTCTATTGGACTAAACCATCTTTCCTCAAAATCAAAATTAAAGTTTTCATCGTCAACATATTCAATATTTAGATCTTGGTATATGGAAAATAGATTTGTGATTTCTTCTTTTTGATAAGTCTCATCACTATAGACTTCAATATATGTTTTGATTTCATTTACTAATGCCTTTGTCATTCCTTTATTTGTTTTAATCCATAAACTGTCAAAAAATACAATTGTAATTACTAGCTGAATAACTATTACAGGCGTTGCAACAATTAGTAGTGCACGATAAAAAAGAGTTTTAGGAAGAAATTCTTTAATATATTTATTCAATCCAGAGAACATATCCCACTCCTCTTATTGTTTGAAGAAATTTTGGATTTTTAGGGTCAATTTCGATCTTCTTTCTCAACCTTGTTATTATAACGTCAATTGATCTCTCTTTATCTAAATCAATCAATTTACCTATATCTTCCCGAGAAAAAGTTTTACCAGGATTATTAATCATTTTTTCTAAAATCATTTTTTCAGTAGCATTTATTTTTAAATCACTTTTATTTTTGGTAATTAAAAGTTTATTAAGATCAATCTTAATATTTTCAAATTTAATTATTCTCTTCTGATCAATTTTTTTTGTTTTATTGAGTATATTTTTGATTCTAAGTAAGAGTTCTTTAGGTTCAAATGGTTTTGCAAGGTAATCATCTGCACCTTGTTCTAATCCTTCAATTCGTTCATTAGCCTGACCTTTTGCTGTTAAGAGAATGATTGGTGTTTCAAGATTTTTTTTATTCTCTGCTATAAACTCTAAGCCATTTTTACCAGGCATCATAATATCTAAAATAATTAAATCAAATTTTATAATTTTAATTTTTTCAGATGCATTCTCTGAACTATCAGCAGTTGTAATTATATAATTATTTTCATTTAAATATTTTTTCAATAAAGATCTGATACCCTCATCATCATCAACAACTAATATATGAGCAATAAAATTATTCATTAATTATTTTTTTTAATACATTATCAAAATTAATTACCTCTTCTGAGCTAGAATTAAGTAAAGCATTATAAATTCTTTTTTTTTGCACCTCAAAAATCTCTTTAAAAATTTTTTTTCCTTTTTCATTAAGAAAAATATGTTTTACACGAGTGTCTTGTTGATCTTTTTTAAATATGATAGCCTCTATTTTGATTAGATCTTTTAAAACTCTATTTAAACTTTGCTTAGTCACCTTTAATCTTTTTAGTAATTCTGAGATTGAAATACCTTCATACATTGATAGCAAATGTATCACTTTTTGATGAGCCAAACCTATTGAATATTTATTAAGTACTTTTTTGGAATCAGAAAATGTTTCTCTATAACTAATAAACAGTTTTTCTATTAATTCTTTTAATTGATCATCTTTTAGATATAAAAGTTGTTTCATTATTGGTAAGTTATATTGACATATTATAGATACAAAGATATTTTTCAGTAAGAATATTTCATAATGATACCCTACGATAAAAGATCAGGAAAAATATGGTACAATGGCGAATTAGTTGATTGGTCAGATGTTAAAGTACATGTTTTGAGCCATGGATTACACTATGCAAGTTGTGTTTTTGAGGGAGAACGAGTTTATGATGGCACGATCTTTAAATTAGAGGAACATACTTCAAGATTATTTTACTCAGCTAAAAGAATGGGTTTCGAAATTCCTTATACAGAAGAGGAAATTAATGTTGCTAGTAAAAAAATTATTGCGACACAAAAAGTTGAAAACGGATATGTAAGACCAGTAGCCTGGCGAGGGAGTGAAATGATGGCTATTTCTGCCCAGCATACAAAAATTCATGTAGCAATTGCGACGTGGGAGTGGGGATCTTATTTTGATCCAAAGCTTAAGGTAGAAGGTATAAAGTTAAATATATCTAAATGGCGAAGACCAGCACCAGATACTATTCCATGGGATACTAAAGCTTCAGGGCTTTATATGATCTGTACTCTTTCTAAACACGAAGCTGAGAAACAAGGTTATACAGATTCTTTAATGTTAGATTATGAGGGCAAAATCGCTGAGGCTACAGGTGCTAATATTTTTTTTAAAGATAAAAATGGAGAACTTCATACACCAATTCCAGACTCATTTTTAGATGGTATTACAAGAAGAACTGTAATTGACATTGCCAAGTCTAAAAACATAAAAGTTCATGAAAGAAAAATAGATCCCAGTGAACTTTCAAATTTTGTTGGATGTTTTTTAACCGGTACAGCTGCAGAGGTGACGCCTGTATCTTGTATTTCCGAGCATCAGTATAAAGTTTGTGATATGATAATTAATCTTAACGAAAGTTATCAAACTTTAGTAAAAAAGAAAAAAGCAGCTTAATCTTTGTTATCTTCTGAAATTGCATGATCAATGCCTTTTCGCATATACTCATATCCTGTAAAAAGCGTCAAAGCTGCAGAAAGCCATAATAAAACAATTCCAATTGTTTGTGCGTTATAATCTTGAAAATTTATAATTTTATTTCCAGTTTCCCCTGATAGTAAAAGAGCAATTGAAACCATCTGTAAGACAGTTTTTAATTTTGCGAGATTTGAAACNGGGAGTTTAATTTTACCTTCAGCTAAAAATTCTCTTAAACCAGAGACTAGAATTTCACGAGTAAGAATAATTATAGCAGCAATAACCTCATAACTCCGGATAGTACCATCCATCACTAAAAGAATAAGAGCTGCAGCAACAATTATTTTGTCTGCAATTGGATCCAATAACTCACCAAGCTTAGACTCCTCTCCCAGTAATCTAGCTAACATACCATCTAAAAAATCGGTAAATGAAGCAATTAAGAATAATATTAAAGCAGTCAGATCTCCATAAAAACCAGGTAAATAAAAAGCCAAAACGAAAAAAGGAACAATTAAAATTCGACCAACAGTTAAAATATTTGGTATTTTTTTAAGCATATTATCTATTCATGAAAGAAGTTATATATCTTTTTTGCAACTTTTTCCTCAACACCATCCACAGATTTAATCTCATCTAAGCTTGCAGACTCAACAGCTCTTGCTGAGCCAAAATGATTTAATAAAGCTCTTTTTCTTATAGAACCTATTCCATCGATTTGATCAAGTAATGATTTGCTAATTCCTTTTTTTCTTTTTGCTCTATGAGCACTTATAGCAAACCTATGCGATTCGTCCCTGATTCTTTGGAGAAAGAATAGGGTGGGATCGTTTTTAGTAAATTTAAATTCTTTACCATTATGGAAAAAAGTCTCATTTCCACTATTTCTTTGCTTGCCTTTTGCAATTGCAACTATAGGCAAGTCGTGCAGTCCTAATTCATTGAGAGTTTCTCTAGCTACAGAGTATTGACCTTTTCCACCGTCGATCAAAACTAAATCAGGAAAGGAGAGATAATTATCTTTCTCTTGTATGGCTCTTTTGAATCTTCGATTTAGTACTTCTCGCATCATACCATAATCATCCTGTTCATTTTTTTGAATTTTAATATTAAATTTTCTATACCTTTTTTTGATAAATCCCTCATCTCCATAAGCAATTAACGCACCAACACTATTAGTTCCTTGGATGTGACTGTTGTCATAAACTTCTATTAAATTTATGTTTGTTTCTAAATTGAATTTATTCGCGACTGTATCAAATAATTCTCTATTGTTCTGACTTTCATAAAGTTTCCTAGTTAGGCTATCTTTAGCATTTTTAATTGCCTGATTAATTACTTTTAACTTAGTCCCTTTTTTTGCAATAGATATATCAATTTGCTTTTCCTCTTTTTGAGATAAAGTTTTTTCAATTAAAACTTTTTCCTTGATTTCTTCAGATAATATTATTGAGGAAGGAACACTTTTATTTTCATAAAATTGAGAAACAAAAGAATTTAATATATCACTTAATTTTTCATCAGGATCATGTTTTGGAAAAAAGGCTTGATTGCCCCAATTTTGTTTTGAGCGATAAAAGAAAACTTGAATACAGGTTTTACCAGACTCTTTATAACCAGCAATTACATCTGCCTCAATTAAATTTGCCTCATTAATTCTTTGTGATGATTGAATAATATTCAAAGATTTTATTCTATCTCTTAAGATTACAGCTTTTTCAAAATCTAAATTATNNCTTGCCTTTTCCATTTGGTCTGAGAGGCTTTTTTGTATTTTCCTTGATTTGCCAGATACAAATTCAATCGCATCATCGACTGTTTTTTTATACTCTATTTTTTCTATATACCCAACACAAGGACCAGAACATCTTTTAATTTGATATAAAATACAAGGGCGCTCTCTGTTCTTAAAAACTGTATCATCACAAACTCTTAAATGAAAAATTTTCTGTATCATCTTTATTGTCCAATTAGCTGAGCCTGCTGATGCAAAAGGTCCAAAATAAAAACCTTCTTTTGTTTTTTTTCCTCTATGTCTTTTTATTTGTGGCCATTTATCTTTGTTACCAATAAAAATAAATGGAAAAGATTTATCATCTCTTAAAAGAATATTAAATTTTGGTTTATGCTTTTTGATTAAATTCGCCTCAAGAAGTAAGGCCTCACTTTCATTTGATGTAGTTGTTATTTCAAGCCTTCTTGTTTGAGATAACATTCTTTCTGTTCTGATAATATGATTTTTTTCCGCTACATAACTTTTAAGTCTGTTAGGTAAATTTTTTGCTTTACCTACATAAAGAATATCTCCTTTATCATTTAGCATTCTATAAACACCAGGCAGCTTAGGAATAAGAGCGAGTTCTTTTTTAATTACTTCTTTACCAATTTCAGAACTTATCATGACTTCTTTTTTTGGTAATTTGAATACCAACAGATGAACACTGTTTTAAAATTTCCAGTTTTTCAATTTTTAACATTATTTTGCCAATTCTTTTATCTTTGAAAAGCTCATCAAAAACGGCTTCAGCTAAAGTTTCTAAGAAATTATAGTGCTTCTTTTTAATAAGTTTCTTAATTAATTTAACTATAGTTGCATAATTTACTATTGATCTAAGATCTTTATCATTGGAAGGCTTTTTATCTCGATAATCTATTTCTAAACTAAATTTTACTTTTTGTGCTTTCTCTTTCTCAAAATCATAATAACCAAGCTTTAAATCTAAAATAAGTTCATTAATTAAAATTTTTTTCTCGTAATTAAATAAGCTTTTATTTTTATCTATTTTAACAATCTTTAAAGCATTCTTTTTCATTCTTTTCCTCCCATTATATCNGGTGTNTGCCANTTTAANCTTTGACCACTATCTATNGCTAAAANTTGACCNGTAATAGANCTGTTTTTNATAAAAAAGTCAACTGCATNACAAATCTCNTTNACATCNACTTGTTNTTTNAGNGGTGTNGCTAAATATTGANTTTTNAANTGTTTTTCNGATTGNCTTTTATTTTTAATTGTTGGTCCNGGTGCTATNCCATTAACTCTTATNTTTGGNGANANNCTCATNGCGCTNGTTTTGGTNAAAGTNTANANACCNGTTTTACTTANTGTGTANGAAAAAAAANANGGAGTNANNTTAAATANTCNTTGATCAATNATNTTNATAATATTGTTATTTTTNCCNCTNANATTTTTTGANAATTCTTTNGATAAAAGNGCAGGNGCTTTNAGATTTGTANAAATNTGNTTTTCCCANCTNTTAGANNTAAANTTTTCNANTTTATCATTTTCNAATANAGANGCATTNTTAATNAGACAATCAAAANATTTNANTTTTGATTTNGCAAANTTNATAATTTTNATNANATCTTTTTCNNTACTNANATNTCCTTTTACNAAATNAATTTTNGACCCATNATTTNGAAGNNTCTTTTTTAAATTTTCAGCTTTTNCNTTTGATTTATTATAATGAATTATAATTTGTTTATTTGGTCCTGATAATTTTTCAGCTATTGCAGCNCCTATTCTAGTTGCTCCACCAGTAATTATTATCCTCTGTGCTTCCATTTNTTATCTTTTTTTTTAGTAACCTTAGTTCCTGGCATTCCCATTGTCGATCTACCTTTTGGATAAAGTTTATTTTTTACATCATATTGTCTTATTTTTGGATTTAATGTGATCTCTAGCTCNGTACTTTCTANTTTTCTAATCTCATCTCTAATTTTAGCTGCTTCTTCAAATTCTAGATTTGACGCCGCTTCCTTCATTTTTTTGTCTAAAGCTTTTAGATGTTTTTTAAGATTTCCNCCAACATTTGAGCCTTCGCTAATTTTAACATAGTCTTTTTCATAAACACTTTCCAAAATATCATTAATTTCTTTTTTTACAGTCTTCGCATCAATTTTATGTTTTTTATTATAATCTAATTGAATTTTTCTTCTTCTTTCAGTTTCTTGAATTGCTTTTTTTATACTTTTAGTTTCTTTATCTGCATAAAGAATTACTTTGCCATCGACGTTTCTAGCGGCCCTACCTATAGTTTGAATTAATGAAGTTTCTGATCTTAAAAAACCCTCTTTATCTGCATCTAAAATTCCAACTAAAGCACATTCTGGAATATCTAAACCTTCTCTTAATAAGTTAATTCCTACCAGAACATCAAAAACTCCCATTCTTAGATCTCTCATGATCTCAATTCTTTCAAGGGTATCGATATCGGAATGTAGATATCTTACTTTTACACCATTTTCATGAAGATACTCTGTTAAATCTTCAGCCATCTTTTTTGTAAGAGTTGTCACTAAAACTCTATGATTATTTTCAATCACTTTTTTGCACTCATGCATTAAATCATCAACTTGGTTTTTTGCAGGTCTTATTTCTACAGGTGGATCAATCAAGCCTGTTGGTCTTATGACTTGGTCAATAAATTTACCTTTCGTTTGTTCTAATTCCCAAGGTCCTGGTGTTGCAGAAACAAATACTGTTTGTGTTCTCATTAAATCCCATTCCTCAAATTTAAGAGGCCTATTGTCCATACATGATGGAAGTCTAAAACCATATTCCGCTAAAGTGCTTTTTCTTGATCTATCTCCTTTATACATTCCATTAAGTTGTGGAACAGTTACGTGACACTCATCGACAAAAATTAAAGTGTTGTCTGGAAAGTACTCAAATAATGTAGGAGGTGGTTCACCTGGTTTTCTCCCTGATAAAAATCTAGAATAATTTTCTATTCCCGCGCACGAGCCCGTTGCTTCAATCATTTCTAAGTCAAATTTGGTTCTTTCCTCTAATCTTTGTGCCTCTAATAATTTATTTTCAGATTTATGTTTTTTAAGAGTTATATCTAATTCTTTTTTTATATTTATTATCGCTTGTTCAATGGTGGGTTTTGGAGTGATATAATGACTATTAGCGTAGACCTTTACGAGGCTTAAGTCCCTAACTTTATCTCCAGTTAATGGATCAAATTCTTCAATTTGTTCAAGTTTATCTCCAAATAAGCTCAATCTCCATGCTCGATCCTCTAAATGAGATGGAAAAATTTCTAGATATTCACCCCGAGCTCTAAAGGTACCTCTATAAAAATTTTGATCATTTCTTTTATATTGTAATGCAACTAAAGACTTAATAATTTGT
>FUFK010038787.1_pt1 | contig 11677 bp, 10 predicted proteins | sample 1021851 | NCBI WGS metagenome assembly FUFK01 (sample SAMEA51879418, study PRJEB19060) | metagenome
CGATACGGTTAGCCAGCAAGGCCTCACCCGAAGCGAGCGCCTAACCAATCTAAATGATGCTTTTGTACTGACCGAAACCCCACCTGTCAAACGCTTACTTCTATTCGATGATGTCGCGACCACAGGCGCAAGTTTACAAGCATTAGCGCGTGCCTTCTTACCAGACCAGCCTTATCTAACTCCTCTAGAAGCTACTAGAACAGCTCATGGTAGTATGAATTACGCTACTGATAGCGCCAGCCAGACTGCTGATGTTAAGACTAATAAGTACCATATTTCAGCGTACGCTCTAGCACACGGTAGTCAAAACCAATAATTCTTACAGACTGTATATTCATTGCTATAGCAAAGATAACTAGAGTCTTGACGTTTTTAGTGTTATTTTTGTATATAATCAACCTCGATTGTTTTTGTATTATTTAAACGTGTAAAGGTATTCAGGCCGTATTGTCAGTGGCTAATAGCTTAGATAAACGGAACAAATATTGCATCTTGATAAGATATGACTGTTTTTATAACAGAATAAAAACAATAGCATTTCGCGAATTATTGCTAGTCAACTTAGCGCTAACTATAAGGTTTTAGGATTTGGATGTGACNACTGCTTTATCTAATTCGTCTTATAACAATAATCATTCGGCAGGGTTTACTCTGATTGAGCTGATGGTGACGATTGCGGTATTGGCTATTATCGTTAGTATTGCTGCACCCAATGTGAGTACGCAATTGGCCAATCAGCGAGTGAAGTCGACGGCGGTGACTTTGGAGAATGCGCTAAAAGAGGCGAAGGCGGAGAGTGTGATTCGGCGGCAAGATGTTACCTTGACATATAATAGTACCTCAACGCCAAAGACAATTACCTTAACCGCCAATGGTACTGAGCTCTCTAAATTTAGTATAGCTGGTCAAAGTACGGTGACGATCACACCTACTACCGCAACTAGCGTTATCTTTCGATCAAACAAAACCATATCGGGCTCTAGCAGTGTGGTCTATACCATTTGTGATAGTAATAATAAGGCAACCCCTCGACAAGTCGCCGTTAGCGCTATAGCTAATGTCAGTAACAAGCCAGAAGGAACGTGCTAATGAGGCAGCTAGTGAGTCAGCGCGGCGTAGGCTTAGTAGAGGTATTAGTTGCTCTACTGCTATTAGCGGTAGCGGTTCTAGGCTTTTCCGCTATGCAAATGACTGCTGTCAAAGCGACAGATGAGAGTCTCATGCGGACACGAGCATTGACTATTATGAGAGGTGGTGCAGAGGCTATGCGTGCTAATTCAGCCGGAATAAACGCCTTTAAAGCTGCGGTGAATGGTGATGCGGATTCTATAACTATCGATGGCGCTACTATTACCAAGGATAGCTGTGTAAAAAATACAGCTGGAGCACCAGCGCCTACAGATAGCTGTACTATCGATCAGCTAGCAACACGTGATGGTCTGTTGATGAAATCATATGCAGATGACAATGATATCAATGTGGGATTAGTCCCTAATGGCTGTCCTGGTACTTCAGGTAATCAAGAGCGCCAATGTTTTGTAGCCAGTTGGGGTGATACTACAGTATCCTTGAGTGATAGCGCGGCTAACGCTTGTGCCAATGAAAATGGTACTTATAAAAATGGCGCAGAGTGCTTTATTATGGAGGCTTACTGATGCCCAACCCTGATAAATATAATCACGATAATATTCATCAAGCTGGTTTTACCCTAATAGAGCTGATGATCTCATTAGTATTAGGTTTGCTCATCTCAGCCGCTGTTATGCAGGTATATCTGATCAATGTAAAAACTAGCAGTGTACAAGCGAGTGGCAGTGAACTACAAGATGCTAGTATCTTTGGGTTACAACAATTAGAAAAAAAAGTTCGTTTAGCCAATTTAGGTAATCCTGCTACCAGAATTGATAGTACTACTGCAAAGGGCGGTATAGTATTAACAGGCGCTAATTTAGGCGTCGCTTTACCTTATGCCGATACAGGATATTTGACTAGGCGCGCTGGCGATAGCGCTAGCGGTACTAACGGTTGGACTGGTGTCTCAAATACGAATATTGATAGCGATCAGTTAACCATTCAATATACCAATATAACGGGCAGCCCATTTAGCGATTGTGAAGGGTCAGACGTTGAGATAAACGAGACTGCTGTTGAGCGCTATTTTTTGCGTGCTGTCGCTAATGATACGAGTAGCGGCGCTATCAAAAATTTAGTATTAGCCTGTGACGCTGGTAGGATGACTGATACAACTCCAGCGACAATCGCTACTTTTGGTGGTACAGATGCGCGCAACTTTGGTCGAGCGGGTCAAGAGTTTATTANCAATGTTGACCAATTTAAAGTGTTATTAGGTACTCAATCTGATTCTGGTAGTACTGCAGGTCAGCTCATGTACTTACCTAGCAATTCATACTTAGACATAACGGGTAATAAACCTGCTATCACAGCCGTTAAGATGGGATTAATCGTTCACGGTAGTACGCCTATATTAGGAAGTGAAGATCAAACCTCTTTTGTGCTACTAGGTCAAAGTAATAATCTAAAAAACGATACTTCTCGTAGCAAGCAAGTACGGACCACTTATGAGACGACCATACTGCTGCGCAATGCTCGTGTCGTCAATGTAAAGACCGGCTTATAATAGTTGGTAGGGAGAATAAGAGTGACTGCAAAGCGCTATTCATCAAGTTCGACCACAAAAGATATCAAAATGACTCTTAGATATCGAAACCCTGAGCGCGGAGCAACGCTAATAGTAGTGCTATTGTTCTTGGTGTTGATAATGCTGGCGGGAGCCATAGCAGTCAGACAAAGNAGTACNGATCTAAAGATTGCTACTAGCGATCAGATCAGCACCGTATTACTACAGTCCTCAGATAGTGCCAATCAAAAGCTTGAGATGATGCTCAACGGTAGCGCGACTACTACTGAGTATAAAGACGTTACCAGTGCTGCAGGGGTATTCGGTCACTTTTTATTAAACCCTGAAAANGCCACTAATGAGTTTATTTATTGCTTTAACCCGCGTACCAAAAAGTACTTGGCATCGAACGCTTCTATTAAGGTTAAAGGCTCAGAAGGCAATGCAGGCGGCTATTGGAACAGCCTAGACAATGGCGTATGCGATTATAACAGCGCCGATGGCTATACTAGCGCTAGGCAAACGGTCGTGACGCAGATGAGCGTCACCGTCACGCCTCCGGACCCCAACGCTGAAAGTTTTGGTCATGTGGTTATAGGTAAAGAGATCGAGGATAGAACCAGTAAGAAGTTTAAGTTCGATATCAGAGCGACCTCAGCGCTACCCTCATATAGTGAACCAAAAGCTGATGGTGATAATTGCTTAACGCAAACGAGTATTAAAGATAATGTGGCTACTGGCAAAAAGTCACTGAATGACTGTATGAAAGCGGCAAGTACACCNAGCAAAATGCTATATGAGCAAGCGGATGTCGAGAACGTCTCTGCTTCTACTAAGTGTATTCCATTTGGTAGAGGCACAGGCTCGTTAAATACAGAGTGCGTACTCAAATCTACGCCATAAGTAGTTGACTTATTATATAAAAGGATAGAGGTCATGAAACGACTTAAGAATGTATCGCCAGTTAGCGGCAAAGTTGCGTTACCTTTGAAGTACCTAGTCGTCGCTATGGCCGCTATGATGTCGCTACCCGTAGCGCAGGCAGATGTATTAGGGAAAAAAATCGGTGATCTAGAGATATATAAGGCAGCTGAGGGTGGTAAGACAACTATCACTATGATGCTCGATACCTCAGGTAGTATGACTCTAAATCAGGTAAATGAAGCGACAACATGCGATCTGCCTACAGGTACGAGCTATACTAAAGGGTCTGAGAACTCAAGTACTACACCTAGCTATAAAAAGGATTACTGTGAGACGACTAAGTATTACTATCGTTATGCTGGCAATCAAAGACAGTGGTATCAGTGCGGTACAAGTGATGGCTCTATTGAAAACAAAGTCTCGGAATGCAGCACAGCAATTGATCCACCAACGGGTAGCGGATTTAGCGCAGTAGATGTCGGTAATAATCGGTACTTCTTTAAAAGCGCCAAAGTATATGATCGGTTGACTCGTTTAAAAGATGCAATTTTTACTTTGATGGACAACACTCAGCTAGATCCCAAAAAAGTAGCTATTGGCATTGGGCAATTCTCCTCACAAAGTGGCAGTAATAATTTAGTGTCTTTTAATACTAATGGAACGGCTGTTGCTGATGGTAGCAGTGGTAAGATACTAGTGCCGGCAGCCCTGATAGATGATGCTCAGCGCACGAAGATTAGAGCGGTTGTCGCTGCTGCTGGAGGTGGTAATGGAACGCCAACTGCCAATGCTTATGCAGANGNNGGNGCNTATATGTTAGGNAAAAACACCTCAGCCTTAATTAAATCTTTTAGAGAAGAGTATATTAGAGTCGACAACTCAGGCAGGTACTACCAATGTGTAACTTGGAACAATAACGGTTTGAGTTGTGCAAGCTACAGTACTACCTCGTTTATAACGACGACTTCAGGTTCTACTTCTGCACCGTGTGAAAACAATAATAACTTCACGTGCTTGTCTAGAGAATTCGGTTCAAAAACGGCAGCGGAGCTTGGATATAGTGGGTTTGAAAAATCTGTTACTAGCTCGAAGTCAGGAGCTAACTATATTAGTCCACTATCATCACCCTCTAGCTGTGATGGACGCGGTATTTATTTCTTGACTGATGGCGAGCCTAATAATTCTCCTAACGTTCTACCTTTAATGAGATCAGCTTTAGGCTCATTGTCATTTGGTTTACCGACAACTACACTGCCAAATGGTAGTCAATCTGGTAATGGTATGCCAGAGGTTGGCGCTTTTGCAAAAGCCTTACGTGATCCTACGATCAATCCATTAGGGACAGACCGAGAAATTTTTACCGCAGTCGTTGGCTTCGGTTCGGTTTTTAATGTAGATAGAGTAACTGATGCGGATAAGCCACTAGCAGACCGCGTTATNCGNAATCTNCCTTATACCAANCCNAAAACGGGTATTACTGCCAATAGAGATTTTTATAATTGCGAAAAAATTACCAATACTGATGCAAAAAACGCCTGTAACTGGGGTGAAAAAGCTCATGAAGAACTACCAGGGGTTGGCGGCTTNGGTGAAGGNGGNTTTTATTCAGCGCANTCTACTGAAGATATCATCAAAAGTATCACCAACTTCGTCAGCGACTTAAATCAAACCTTACCGTCTACGCCGTCAGGGACGATTATCATCCCAGATGATCCTTATCGCGCAGATAGTCAGCTCGCTGTCGCCTACTATCCGACTATCCAGCCCAAAGTCGCAGATAACGCGGTGATTTGGGAAGGTAATATGAAAAAGTACCTACTAAATGAAGGTACGCTATACGGTAAAAACAATACCAAACTCTTCAAAAATATAGCGGGCGAGCTTAACCCTGCCGCACAAGATTTTTGGTCAGATAAAAACTATGCTGGCGCTAATGACAAAGTCGAATCTGGTGGCTTCTACTCACAACTAACCACACCTGCCACTGGCGTCGCCTCTGTCAGAGATTTGTTTGTAGAGGATTGGACTAGCGCTTCTAATAAAGAGCCAGTGCTAAAAAAATTCAGCGTCAACGGTTCAGGCAAAGTCGAGGTAGATAACGCAGTATTAACGAATACGTCCTTCAATGATACCGCTACCTATAATGAGACGACGCTAAGAAGACTCCTTAATTTCTTAGGGTTTGATAACCTACCTGGTACTGCGACCGAAGTTAAAGACATGACTTTGACTAGTGATAACGTCACTCAACCAATCAAAGTAGTAGGCGCATCTATTCACTCAACGCCAGCTGCAGTCTCTTATTCTGCTACCTTAGATGATGATGGCAAAGTCACGGCTACCCGTGATGACTATGTATTATTTGGCTCAACAGAGGGTGGTCTGCATTTAGTTAATGCTGATAATGCTAGTACTGGGGGCGATGGCGGTAAAGAGGAGTTTGTTATCATTCCGCGAGAGATGCTAGCAGACCCAGACAAGTCAGCAGCACTAGTCAAAGGTGCTACTAAAGCGGATATTGGCTCACCTAATTTCGGTATCGATGCACCTTGGCTGGTCAGTGCGGACTATAAATATGATTTTGATGCTCGCCGCGTCAATATTGACACGACAGATAACAAAGGCATCTATGCTTATGGCGGTCTACGTATGGGCGGTAAAGCTCTATACGGTTTAGACCTAGCCGATAATGAAAGCCCTAGTATGATGTTCTCGATTACGCCTGCGACGACAGGCTTTAGCCGCATGGGTCAGATTTGGTCTAAACCTACCAAAGCTAAGATAAAAACAAGTAATGCTGCCAATGACAAAGGCACAGATGTGCTGATATTTGGCGGTGGTTATGATATGTGCTACGAGTATGAAGGCTTTCAGTTAGGAGTCACCGATTCAGAGCTAAAAGAGTGTTCGAATAAGTCATCTGTCAAAGGTAATGCGGTATATATTGTCAATGCTATAACTGGCGACTTGATTTGGTCAGCTTCTAGCGATTCGAGCGCTTCAAAGACAGTAGGTACTATGAAGAATAGTATCGTCGCTGGGGTGACAACGCTAGATCGTGATAATGATGGCTTTATGGATCATATTTATTTTGCCGATTTGGGCGGTCAAGTATTCCGTGCTGACTTTACCAATGCTGGTTTTGTTAAGCCTGCGGCATCAGCAACGGCGACCTCATCGCCTGAGACCTCTTTTACTAATACGCGAGTCACTCGCGTACTACAACCTGCTTATAGTGGTGCTAATACTAAGTATAATCACCGGTTCTATGAGCGTCCAGTCGTCAGCTTCTATCGTAATCCTATTAGTAGTCGTCTATTTGCTCTTGTCAATGTAATCTCAGGAGATCGTAGCTCACCACTATCTAAGATACGCGATCTTGATAGAGCCGATAGACTCTATGGCATCATGGATACCGATGTGACTAAAGCGGACAATATCTTTTATGCCAGTGACTTTACCTCATCAAGCAATGCCAATGGTCAAAAGGTAGTTGATCTAACGGCCAGTAATTCAACAAGCAGTAACTTAGCTGAGCTACCAACTACTATTGGTACTCAAAGTGCGACTGGCTATAGCCTAGCGCAAAAGAACGCTGCGATCGCAACCTTACGAGGTACAACAAAGAATGGCTGGTATATTCCGCTGACTCGTTTTGATGGTTATGGCAACGTCCGCTATAGTAAAGGCGTCGGTAAGTCTGAAGTTATCGATAGCTTCTTATACACCACAGTCTATAATCCAGACATGAACTACGGCTCAGTAGACTCCTGCTCAGCTAAGATTACCGGTGGTTCAGAGCGGCAGCTATATTGCCTGCCTTATGGTATCTGTACTGATGACGCTTCTAAGAATGGTTTGGGCGGATTCGTCAGAGCGGGCAAAGGCATCCAAGAGCTGACTTTAGGGCCACGTAGCTCAACATTATCTAACCAACGTCTGCTTATCGGTACTAGAACTTTAACCGAGCGCTTATCCGGCCGTGTTAGTTTTGGCTCTGATAATGATAAAGGCATCTTTAATGCCCTCACTAATCCTGAAGGGCTCAACCAGTCGCTAAATAATACGGATCTAATTCCAGGTAGTGGTACGGCACCGGATTTTATATTTAACGATCGCTTTATCTTACAGCCTAGAGTTTGGTATGAAGTGGACTGATAGGGTGGCTATATGAGTACAAAAGCATTAAGACGGCAGGCAGGATTTACCCTTATAGAGATGATGGTCATCGTCTCTATCATTGCGATTTTGGCGGCGATAGCGATCCCGTCGTATAGGCAGTATGTCGTCCGTAATTCTGAGATGCAAGCGCAGGCGCGTATGCAGCAGCTGGAGATTGAGCTGAACCGTTGGCGTGCTACGGCTTTGACTTATAAAGGGTTTCAGCCCAAAAAGCTCGCCGATGATGGCACAGTGAGCTACGGCTATGATGACGCGCCGACGAACCGGACCGTTTATATACCAGCAGGGAGCAGTAGTAGTAATTACCGTTATAAGATCAGCTTAGTTGATACCAGTACAGACAGTACCTTAGCACCAAGTAGCAGCGCATACTCTACTGCAGGTAACTCGTGGCGCATGCTAGCTGAGCCCAATAGCGACCTTGCAGACTATAGCGCTAGTCTGTTTATGATTACTAGTACGGGGGTTAGGTGTGAGAGTATCGATCGAGATGTGGATTATGAATCTACGGATTGCGGTACCAATCAGCAAGACTGGTAATCAATAAACGGTCTATTAGTTAGGAAATGACAGTAAAAGTGATAAGAATATAAGTCAATTGAACTGGGTTTAAAAGTAATATGATGTCTAAACATGCTCAAGGCTTCACCCTAATAGAGCTGATGATAGTCGTCGCCATCATCGGTATACTCGCGGCTATTGCTTATCCAAGCTATCAGAGCTATGTCATTAAGTCCAAACGCGCCGATATGATGAGTGAGATGCATAATATCGCCTCTGAGATTGAGAGCCGAAAGCTAGCACAAGGCAGCTATAGCACCATTAGTACGGCGGTGATGAGTGATTTCAATAGTAAGAGCTATCCGGCACAGGGCACAGCTCTCTATACGGTGACAGTAACACCGGATCCACTAACGTCTAACTGGACGATTACGGCGGCTCCGGTAACAGGGAGTAGAATGGCAGGCGATGGTAATCTAACGCTTAACTATGAAGGAATAAAATGCCGAATAAAAGGTACAGACAAAAAGTGCGGGAGTGGTGATCAGTGGAACTAAATGCCATTAATTGGCGATGATGATATAAATTTTGTCAGTAGTCATAAACAATTGACAAAAAACGTCAATCAAAGTTACGCTCTGTTATGTTAAGTGATTGAACTGACAATAATTAGTAGGTTGACAGTAACATTATGTTAACGCTACACTAACAGAAGGTCAAATTACTGTTATAAACGGTAAAAAATAGGGTAAAACCTATTATATTTAATAAAGTCAGTGAGTTTTAAGGTTTGGCACATTATATGCAGTTAATACTGTAAGGCGTCATAGCCAATCTTAATTTGAATTAAAGATGAGTCGCATTATCACCGACTGTCTCTATACTACCCTAAGGAGTTCTTATGAACACACAAAAAGGTTTTACCTTAATCGAACTAATGATCGTTGTTGCTATTATCGGTATCCTAGCTGCGATCGCTATTCCTCAGTATCAGAACTATATCACTAAGTCACAAGTATCACGTGTGATGGGTGAGGCTGGTAACTATAAGACTGCAGTAGAAGATTGTGCAAACTCAGGCAAAATCACTGGCACTACAAGTGATGCTAATACATGCAATGAAGACGACTTAGGTCTAACGGCATCTAATATACTAGGTGTAGTAGTCAATGTTAGTGGCACTAACGCTGAATCACCAGATGTTGAGTTGTTAGGTACAGGTGCTGCCACGATTGTAGCTACATTTGGTAATAGTGCTTCTGCTGCTCTAAAAAATCCAGCTAAAACATTGACTTGGACTCGTAGCACTGAAGGTAATTGGACATGCGCTACAACTGCTGAAGCCAAGCACACACCATCAGGCTGTACTGCTACTGCTACTACTACTGCTGATTAATAATACTTACTTATTAAGCTAGTTCGAAATTTTAAATAAGCCAAGCATTATGCTTGGCTTATTTTTTGCTTATAATTTGTCATTTTCCATACTGTTAAGAGCGCAACGCTATGTTTCGAAGTCTTAAGCTGAGCGATTTGTTGGTAGTGGTTATACTAATAGTGGTGGTATCCGTTTCAGGCTACTATTATGCAGATTCTATGGCACGAAGTGCACTTTGGTTAAAAGCTTACCCAATACGTGCTGAGTTATCTGTCCGCCAAATGAGCTGTAGTAACGATAGCCCTCCATGGCTTGCCGATATACTGCGGCGTCAAACCCTTAATAATAACGCTCCTGCCAACCAAATCGCTTATATCGACCTAAACGGTACGTTGCACCATTGTGAGAATGGTTATGTTGGCGACTATCCGATATTGTCAGACAGCATTACTGAGCAAACGCGCTTTCGCTATGCTAGTGTCACCAAGCTATGGACGTCTGATGCGATATTAGCACTGGTTAAAGAAGGTAGATTATCCCTAGATACCAAACTTTCAGCGATCATCACTGAGATTGACACGCCAAAAGATGCGCGTATCAAAGACATTACTATCGGGCAGCTATTATTGCACCGCGCTGGGTTTGATCGTTATAGTGTCTTTGGGCAGGACATGTTTGGTATCGGCAAGGCTATTTGTCCCAATCACATCGCTGAATTAAATAATATTGAGTTAGGCTTTACCCCTGATAGTAAAACCAGCTATTCTAATCTGGGCTACTGCCTACTGGGCGAAGTTGTTAGCCGCATCTATAACAAACCATATACGAAGGTCATCGCAGAAAACTATAGTTTTGCTGACACGAGTCTACGTTTTATATCCAATCATGCTATGAATGATGAGGTGACATATAACTATGTCGAAACAGGGCTAACTGGATACGCTGATATCTATACAGCGTTTGATTATGAAGGGCTTGCGTCGGCTGCAGGGTTATCGGGAAATGCTATTGATTTAGCCCAACAAGTACAGGCAATGTCGCTTAAATCACCACCAAACATATTGACAGACAGCTCTAAAGTAGCCTGTGACTTGACACAAATAGCAGAGTGCTATGGTTATGCAATGGTTACTTATCAGCCCGATCCTCAATCAATCAAAGTACATTATCGTGATGGTAACTTATTGGGATTATCATCATTAGTAGCCGTTAGTGATAACGGTAGTGTGGTGGCGTTATTAAGTAATGGCACATCAAACGAAGGCGTCAAGGGCAGTAATAAGGTGAAGATGATGATATACCAACATATGCTTGATCAATAGTAACAAGCGTAGGCTAGGCTCTTAACTTAGCTCATATCATACAAGGCAAAATGCTGAACGAAATGTCCAGTGTATGCAAAGCCTGATTTAACCGAAAAAGCCATACGTACTGTTTGGCTTTTTTGCATTTAATAACTGACTAATCGCCGCAAACCTAACTGGCACGCTCTCTGCACCATAGCAATTATCCCATGAATTGATAATAATGCTATGAAGTATCAATATAATACTGCCGCAAATCGTCACCTGACACAATCAGGCAGCGCACAATCTGGCTATACCTTGATAGAGCTAATGATTGCCGTCGCTATCATCGGTATCTTGGCAGCGATTGCAATTCCCAGTTATAACCAGCATATCGCTAAGGCGCAGCAGAGTGCCTGCTTGTCTGAGGCGAAGTCCTATAGCAACCATATCTATTATCTGCTCAACGACCAAGACGACAACACTGTCGCCACCGCGCCGACACCTAGTGCCTGTCTCAGTATCACTGATGCAACGGGCTGGACTACCGACACCGCGCAGCCTATCATTGCTGTTGCAAAATCGCCATCCAATGCCCGTATCGAGTGTGATATCCCTAATGGCTCGCCTTGTCGAATAATGCCTTAATTAAATTCTTTCTATTAAACCAAACAACCACTTCCCAAACACGCCAACATCCCAATAGTGTAAAATCACCTCATCTAAAATTATAATGATGACTCATTTTATGCAAAAAAAGGTGTTAGG
>FUFK010018521.1_pt1 | contig 11671 bp, 9 predicted proteins | sample 1021851 | NCBI WGS metagenome assembly FUFK01 (sample SAMEA51879418, study PRJEB19060) | metagenome
ATAACAAGTGCTATCACAGAAGGATTAATGCCTTCATACTTTGTACAGTTACTTGTTTATATGATGGCATGGCATTTAGCAGAACCGGTAACNGATCAAACNACAAAGGCAGATTATTGGAAAAACNTNGCTNTNGGTANTNNANCNGAAANTGGCAGAGGNGGATATTTTAGACAAGCNGCNAATGCTGATGGTAGAGGAAAAACTTCTTANGCAATACATGAGTTTCCATTAACTGATGTTAGATAATGANNAGANCTGTAACTATACAATCAAATTTTACAACAGGCGAGATAGATCCATTATTAAAATCAAGAATAGATATTAATCAATATTANAATGCATTAGAACAAGCTCGTAATGTTTTAATCCAACCACAAGGTGGTGNTACTCGTAGACCAGGNNTACAANATNTNTNTGAAATACCTTCTGCTGCTAATCCACAAAATGGATGTAGATTAGTTCCTTTTGAATTTAGNACAACACAAAGTTATATGTTTTTNTTTGTNCATAATCGTNTTTATNTNTNTNGAGATAAAACTTTAGTAACTAATATTAATGGTTCTGGTAATGATTATTTAACAACTACTATTAGTTCTACAAATATTGCAACAATGGATTTTGCACAATCAGCTGATACATTAATTATTGTCCAGGAGGACATGGCCCCTAAAAAAATTACTAGAGGTGGATCACATTCTAGTTGGACAGTATCAGATATTAGTTTTGAATTTATACCTAAGTATCCATTTAACTTATCTACTACTAATCCATCAGCAACACTTACACCTAGTGCTGTAGATGGTAATATAACACTAACTGCTAATGCAAATGTTTTTGCATCCGGTAATGTAGATGATTATGTTGAGGCAGCAGATGGAATTGGAAGAGCAAGAATTACAAGAATTGTTGCTGCTGATGCTGTAGAGGCTATTGTTGAAATACCTTTTTTTAATACGTCTGCTATTGCAAGTGGATCATGGTTTTTAGAAACTGATTATGTAGACGTATGGTCATCAACTTATGGTTATCCTAGAACAGTAACTTTCCATGAAGGTAGATTATATTTTGGTGGTACTAAGTCTAGGCCCAATACAGTATTCGCATCTAGAGTAGCAAGATTTTTTGATTTCAATCCTGGTGAGGCATTAGATGATGATGCTATTGAAGTAACATTAAATACAGGACAAGTTAATGCAATAACAGGAATGTTTTCTGGTAGAGATTTACAACTCTTTACTAAAGGTGGTGAATTCTTTTTACCACAATCAGATTTAGATCCAATCACACCCAGCAACATTGTAATACAAGGAGCTACTAAAAGAGGATCNAAAGAAGGTATCAAGCCTGTGGGAGCAGANAGTGGTACNATNTTTATNCAAAGATCTGGTAAATCNTTAAGAGAATTTTTATTTAGTGATGTAGAGTTATCTTACATATCTAATAATATTTCTTTGTTATCTTCACATTTACTTGTTGATCCAACAGATTTAGGATTAAGAAAAGCAACATCAACAGATGATGGCGATTTATTGTTAATAGTAAACACAGATGGCAGCATGGCAACATACTCTGTTCTTAGAGGTCAAAACGTTATAGCTCCATCACTTGCTACTACTGATGGTGATTTTATAAATGTAGGTGTGGATGTTGATACTATTTATTGTGTAGTCAAAAGAACAATTAACTCTGCTACCAAATATTATATAGAGGCATTTAATGACGATAATACAACTGATTGTGCAACATTATTATCTGGTGGTAGTAAACCGAGTACAACTTCTGTAACAGGATTAAATTATTTAGAAGGCAAAACTGTAAAAGTTATTGTTGATGATGCAATGCAAAGTGATAAGACAGTTTCAAGTGGTGGAATAACATTAGATGCTGTACCTACAACTTATGTAGAGATAGGATTAAATTATACACCAACAATAAAAACTATGCCTGTAGAATTAAAATTACCTAGTGGAAATATTCTTGGACAAAAGAAAAGAATAGTAGATGCAACTGCATTACTTTATTTAAGTCAAAATTTAACTTTAGATACAAAAGATTTTGCATTTACAGCTGCACAATTTTTTACAGGAAAAAAAAGAAGAAAACCAATGTTAGGTTATGATCGTGAAGGACAACTAACATTTAGTCAATCAGCTCCCCTATTCTTCACATTATTAGGGATAGAGTATAAAGTGAGTGTAGGACAATAATGGCAAACCCTTGGGCAATATTAGCTGTTGGTGCAAGTATGGTAAAAGCATATGGCACAATTTATTCTGGTTATGCTATGGCAGCATACTACGAAGGTAAAGCAGACTTAGCATTATTACAGGGCCGAACAAAAAAAGTTGAGGCTAAAGAGGCTGGTGTAAAAGTATTAAGAGAATTAAATAATGTTATAGGTACTAACGTAGCTCGTAATGCAGCTGGTGGTATGAACCCATTTACAGGATCTAATCAAAATTTAAATTTTGTATCTCGTAAACTAGGTGGAGAAGAATTTAGACAAACACAATTAACTCAAGATATTGTAGAAAGTTTTAGTATTGCAGAGGCAGCAATGTTAAACAATGCAGCTAAAACATCTAAGAAAGGCGCATTCATTACAGCTATATCTGATGTAGCATTAACAGCTGGTAATATAGGAATGCAAGGAGGATTTAAAAAAACTTAATGGCAAAAGAAAGAATTAAATATAGATCTATAGGTGTTAGAGGATTTACTGCTGGTGATCTTCAACTATCTTACGCAGATGTCCAGGCTAAAGCATCTATGTTTGATAACATAAATAAAAAAATTGATAGCATTCAACAATTTGCTTTAGAACAATATGCTCAAGATAAAGCTCAAGAGGGTATAGTATATGGTGCTGAGAATGCTCCTAACGTAGAAGAATTTTTAAAAGCAAATGCAGAAGATAGAGAAAGTTTACTACCTGGTAATAAGTCAACTACATTTGGTAAATCAGCTCGTAATACAGCTCTGAGTATTTTATCTAATCAAGTTTTAATTACTTCTTCACAACAGTTTGCAAAAGCAGAAATGGAGGCAACTAAAAACAATACATCTCCAGAAGAATACTTAACACAATTAAATGAAATTATAGAAGGATCTACAGAGGCATTAATGGATGTATCACCAGATGCTGCTATTAAATTAAATGCTCAACTATCTACAAAAGCAAACACATACTATCTTTCTTATTCTGATAGAATGATTAAAGAATGGAACCTTAGAGATCAAGCAGCATCTGTAGGTTTTATTACACAATCAATAGAAGATGTATCAAAATTAATTAAAGGGCCTAATACATACAAAGATCAAAATGGTGAAGATCAAGATCTTACTATTGATATGAAATTTAATATAGGAAGATTAAACCTAGAAACTTTCTTATTAGAAAAAAATTTTAAATCAGACAAAGTAAAAACATACTTAGATTTATATGACAAAGCTGTACTTGCAGCTAAATCAGATTTTATTTTAGGTATGACTAATATGGAAAGTTTTAATAATAAAGAAATATTGTTTTATCATGAAGTAGAAAATGGAACATTCTTCGGTGCATCTAAAGAAGTTACTAATGAAATGGATGTTGAAACCAATAATGAATTATTAATAGCAAAAGAGATATGGGATAATGCTAGTGAAACAGAAAGAACAAAAATACTAGGAGATCTTAATGCTAAAATTTCACAACTTGATGGTATTAGAAAAATAGAAAACGATATTGTTCAATCAAAATCTGATGAGATATTATTAAGATCTGAAGTAGGAATAATTAAAGCATTAAAAGCTGGTAACTTAGTAGAGGCTGGTAATTTTTTAGCTATCATAGAAACTTTAGATGCAAGTAAATTTTTAACTTATAGTGAAATGATGGGATTTGATAAAGATAAAATTGGATCAACTACTCCAGGTTTAGTTCCATTTTTAGAAAAAGAAATATTTTACAGAAGAATAAGTGCAGACAAAATATTCTCTTATGTAGGTGGACAAGAAACAATAGATTTTAATAATGATGGTGTTATGGATGTTTTAAGTTTAACTGATGCTGTAGTATTATCAGAGAAGTGGGCAACATCCCAGGAGGCAGACGTACAAGATGCAATTAAAATTGCTGCTGCTAAAATATTAAAAAGTAGAGAACCAGAAATGGTGGCAGCTAGTAATGCTTATAATGATAGATTAGATCTTCAACTGTACAATAATGTTGTTGCACAACTTATATCAAACAAATTACAAAACAAAGATTTTAATGCGTTGACAGAAGTTAATAGATTAATTGACGAAACAAAAAGTAATGCATTACAACAAGATTTAAACACAGCATTTAGTTCTATGGAAAAATATTCAGAATATTTAACTGAACGTACAGTTAGAATAAATGATGCAGATGTTACGTTGCCAAACTTTTCACCAGACTTGCGTGTTTCTGATTTAATGAAATGGTATAAATTTATTAAAGCGCAAGAACAATTTGCAACAATAAAAAAGAAACAAATAGCATTACCAGCAATAACAGATTACGCAGCTATAGAATTATTAATAAAAGAAATAATAGATATAAAAGGACAGATAGATGGATCTAAATAAATATTTTGAAGATGAATATAATGCTAGATTAAATAACTCTGGTGATATTGTACTTAGATATAATTCAGATGGAATGGGTACAACTAAAGACAGATCTTTCTTAGATATTATTGGAGAGAGTTATTCTCAGAGTATGCAGATCCAGGCAGAGGCTAACGTAGCCATGGCTAAATCTATAACTGAGAATGCTCCTAAAATTGCTAAAGGTGTAGTTAGAGGTGTAGGAGATTTTATAGAAGGATCTACAAGTTTAGTTTTATCTCCATTGAATGATGCAACCGGTGGATCTATTGATTGGTTAGATACCTGGATTAATGACAATCAACTCCAGGCTAAATTAGAAGGTATGTTTCCAGAAAGTGAATTGGGTATGTCTGGTAATATTGCTAGAGGATTTGGTCAGTATACTCCAGCTGTTTTAGGTGGTTATGGTATTGCTGGTTTATTTATTAGAGGTATTGGTAGAGTTATTTTAGCAGAACCTATTGTTGCTGCTACAGCTCCAAGAAAAGGAGATCCAAATTTAGCAACATTAATTAGAGATATGTCCGGTATCAATGATGAGAATGCAGATACAATTTATAAAGAAATAATTAATTGGGTAGGATCCACAGAAGAAGATGGTGTCTTAATGACAAAATTAAAAGCTATCATTGGTGATGCTCCAGCTGGTATAGCAATAGAACCTATCTTCCATATTGCTAAAATAATGAAAGCATTAAAAAATAATCCAGAGTTAAAAAAAGAGGCAGCACAAATTTCTAAGTATGTAGTTTTAGAAGATACAGAAAATCCTGGAACGTTTGTAGTAGCAGATAGTGAAACAGGAGAAATCATTACAGATGGATCAAAAGAAAAAATGAAAGGTCTAGCAGATGAGTTTAATCAAGAAGAGGCATTGATTGATGAGGATGCTGTACCAGCATCATTGGGTGCAGCTGCTGTTAATGATAAAACAATGATAAGAATGGGGCCAGATGAATTAGTTACACAAGATGAATATGATCAAATACTTAAAAAAACTAATGAAGAAATGATAGCCAAAGGTACTGATTATGAAACAACAATGAATGCAAATCCATTATCTTTAGATGGTGCTGTTGGAATTATTAATTCAAAAGATTTTACTATTCCAGGAACAGGAAAAAATAACAAAGTTAAAGTAGACGATATTATTAATTATTTTGATAACAATATAAAATTAGACATAACTAATGAAACTGATTTTTCTAGAATGGTAGATATGGGAGTTGCAGAAATTAATTATCAGCTTAAACAAGATATAACAGGCATAGGATGGTACGATAAAGATGTTGCAGAGGCTATGGAGATTGCATCAAAAGCTAATCCTAAAATTGCAAACAATGCTAATATAAAAGATCTTATTCCATTCTTAACAGCTATTGCATCTCCAGGTACACCGGTAGGTGCTGATTGGACAGTTGCTGTAAAACTTGCAAACATTTACGCAGACACAGGCAAGTTACCAAACATGAACCCAGAAACAGGAGCTGGATGGACAAGACGACCAGCAATCAAAAGTCAATTATTATTTACTCAAGCATACATAGATAAGTTTGGTTTAGAAGAATTTTTAAGTTTCTTATCAACTCAAACTACAGTTAAAGAAGTAAACGCATTAAGAAAAGATTTAGGTTTTAAACCTATAGCTGGTGCAATGGGTAAACAGATATATGGTGCTGATATGTTTGGTCCTAAAGTTGGCCCATTCATGGCAAACTTAATGGGAACAAGTGATAACAATGTACCAGATATTTGGTTTACTAGAGGCTTTAACAGAAAAGCTGGTAATATGTTTATTGTTACAAAAGAAGGTGATAAGTCAGTAGCTGGTCAACCTAGAAACTTGAAAGAAAGAGAAATAATGAATAATTACATTGATCAAATTGCAGCTCAAGTAGGATTAAATAGACGTGACACACAGGCTGTTCTATGGTATTTTGAACAAGGATTATATACAAAACTAGGAGTTAAGAGTGAACCAAAAAGTTACGCAGACGCAACCAGAAAAATCTTCGGAGAAGTCAATGTCGAAGATGGAGGCATTCCACAGAGCAAGGAAAGTAATATTAGCTCTACGAAACAAGAAGGAGATCAATAATGTCAATACCGAAGGATCTTCTACAGGAAAAGCCTAATCTTGAAAAAGAGATAAGCACATTAATATCTCCGACTAGCAAAGAAGTAACAGAAAATATTACACAGGATGATACTCCTGTTATTGAGCAAGATGTAAACGTTGCTCCACCAGATATTACAAAACAAGAAACATTAGAAGAAGAACCGGTACAACTAGCTATGGGTACAGGGTTCTATAATGTATTTAAAGGTATTACAGAAACAGCATCAGATGCTCAACCAATGTACAAATTTGTAACTGAGGATATTGTTACAGATGTTAAGGGTAAAGTTTTTATTAGAGAGGCTACAGAAGAAGAATTAAAATTAATGGATGATATTATGGGTACCGGTAAAACTTCTGGTACTCCAAGTGATTATCCTGTTGTTAGACCAAACTTAAATCAAATAGTAGATATTGATGATCTTGCACAATATCAAAATGAAATATCTAAGGTTTTTAAAAAGTATATTGATGAGGCAAGAAGAGGAACAGTAGGTGTAGATCAATTATTAAAAGATGCAGCTAACATTGGTTATGATGACATGGTAGTTAAAATCATGAAACGAAAACCAGGTACACAATTTCAATCTGCTGCTGAAGTTTTAAAAGCTAACATTATGACTATACAAAGTTTATTTGAGGCTAAACGATTAGCTAAATTAGTAAAAGCAAATAAGAGAGATGGTAAACTAAGTGTTGAAGATACAAGAATAAAATATGCTCAAGCTGTAGGATTTCATTCTGCTATACTAGCATCAGTATCTGGTAACAATGCTGAAGTAGGTAGATCTCTTATGATACTAGGTCATATAAAAAGATACTTTGGCGCACAAGGGATTGATAATCCAGATAATGTTGTAGCATTAGAAAAATTACAAGAAATGTTACCTGGATTAGAAAACATAAAAGAACACGCAAATAATTTTACAATTATATCTGATAGTTATTCTTCTTCTAAGTTTGCAAAAGATAGTACCTGGTTACAAAAATCTGGAGATGTTTTATCTGAGTTATGGGTTAACTCATTATTATCTTCTCCTGTTACACATGAAATTAATATTTTTTCTAATATGGCTTTTGCTATGTATCAAGTTCCAGAAACTGTTGTTAGTGGAGCTGTAGGTTCTGTTAGAACACAAGTAAATAAAATATTACCGGATGGAGTTCCATTATGGCCAGGAGGCCCTAAAATTTTAGGTAAGGGTGATGGTGATAGAGTATTTATGGGTGAAGGTTATGCTAAACTTTATGGAATGCGTAGAGCATTAGGTGAGGCAACAGGAAACTTTTATAAAGTATTAAAAACAGAAGAACCATTAGATCCTGTTACAAAAATAGATGTAAGAAAAAGAAAAGCTATAACAGCAGAAAACTTATTACCAGATAATTTAAAAGATACTGCATTCGGTAAAACTGTTGATGTAATGGGTATGTTATACAGAGGACCTGGAAGATTACTTGTTGCAGAAGATGAATGGTTTAAAACAATAGCTTATAGAGCTGAGTTACATTCACAAGCATACAGACATGGTATGAAAATATTTGCAGAAACAGGAAGTAAAGAAGAGGCATCAAGAGCTGCTGCATTATTTATGAGTAATCCTCCTCCAGCTGTTGTTGCTGCTGCTAAAGATAAAGCTACAGAATTAACATTTCAAAAAGAATTAGAAGGTTTCTTAGGTGATATACAAGGAGCTATGTCAACTCCATTAGCTAAGATATGGATACCATTTTATAAAACACCTACTAACATAATGTTAGAGTTAGGTAAGAGATCTCCATTAGCTGTAACTATGCCATCGTTCTGGAAAGATATGACAGCTGGTGGTGCCAAAGCAGATGCAGCTTTAGGTAAATTTATGTTAGGTACTTCTTTAATTACATACTTTGCTGATAAGGCTAGTGGTGGATGGAACCAGGATATTGTTATAACCGGTAAAGCTCCATTTGATCAAGAGGGTAGAGAAACATGGAAAGCTCAAGGTATAGAACCTTACTCTATTGCATTTTATAATAAAGAAACAAAAAAATATACAAGTGTATCTTATGCAAGATTTGAACCATTATCTGGATTACTAGCTATCTCTGCTGACTATGCTTGGATGGCTAATCATTCTCCAAACTCGGATGGTGTTATAGATGATTTAACAAATGTGTTAATGCATGGTGGTGGTGCAATGTATAATTATATGGGCCAAATGCCAATGCTCCAGGCTGTTGCAAGTGTATCAGAATTATGGGGTGCAGATTATGAAAGTTTTGATCAGAGAATTGCAAGAGCAAAACAATTACTTGGTAAACAAGTTGGTGGTTATGCAATCAATGTAACACAACAAGCAACAACTTTTGGATTAGCTCCAGAAAGTTTAGTAGCTACTTATGAAAGATATATGGATCCAACATCTTCAAATGTTATGGCAGAAGATACTACAGGAGGAATGTTTTTATTAGGATGGAGAGAGGCTGTACAAAAATGGAGATCTAGAAATCCATTGTTTAGTGATGATGTATTACCACAATTAGATCATTGGGGCCAGGAAGTACAGATAGGAACAGAAGAAGTAAGATGGCAATATTGGACACCATTTAGAATAAAAGAAAGTAAGTACAATGTTGTTGATGAATATTTTAGAGTAAACTTAAATGGTGGTGGTTTTAGAATGCCACCTAAAACAATAGAAGGAATTCCTTTAACTGCACAACAGTATAACAGAATGATTATTTTAATGAATACAAAACAATTACCAATACCTGGAGGAAAAGGAAAAGGTACATTGTTAGATTATTACAAAGAATTGATTACAGGAAATTCTACAATGTCTAAAAAATTTAAAATGAATACACTTAAAGGACAGAAGGATACAATTAAAAATATTAGAAGTATGTATTTAACAGAGGCCCAAATGGAAATAAAAGAAGAGGTTCAAGATAGAATTGACAAGAGAAATAATTACATTGACTTGTATGGTAAGAACCCAGAGAGAGGTAAATTTTAATGGTATTTTTTTGTTCTACTATACAAAACGACAACAGAATATTAGGAATAATACATGGCAACATTTAGTGTAAACGATACAGCAAGAAGGGTACAATCTATTGTAGGATCTAGTAATAGAGCTGGGCCTTATACTTTTAACTTCCAGGTAAATGCTACGTCTGAGTTANNAGTATACCAGAATGATACAGAGCTTACTTTATCTACTCAATACTCTGCTACTCTTAATTCTGATGGAACAGGATCTATAACTTTTATAGATAACTCTGGATCCGGAGGTACTGATTATACTCCAGCGCAGAATGATCGTATTACTATTATTGGTGATCAACCATTGTCCAGGACTTCTGTTTTTACTACAGGATCTGTTATTACACCGGCAGCATTAGAAACTGATTTTGATAATGTAGTTATTAGACAACAACAATTAAAAGAAATTACAGATAGATCTATTCAATTAAAACCTTCTACTGCTAGAACAGTAACAGGAACAGGAACCAATGGTCCTGTATTCTTTCCAGAGTTAGCAGCTAATAAATTATTATCAGTTAATAATTCTGGTGATGCATTAGTAATGACATCTGAGATTGGATCTTTNAAAGGTGATTGGTCTGCAAGTACAAGTTACTTCCAAAGAGATATTGTAAAAGACAAGAGTGCAATGTCTATTAAGTTCGCAGATGGGTCAATGAAAGTTGATATGACTACAGCTAACATTTTCGTACAAATGTATGATCGAATGAAAGAACGTAATCAAAAGAAAATAGATGACATGATGCAAACCAAAGCAGGATTTTTAAAAGTTCTAGACTTCTTCTACGGAGCAATGAAATGAAGTTAAATGAAGTCTACGAAGAACTAACAGAAGAACAATTCGACGAAAAAGCAGGCAAAAAAGATGCTTGCTATCACAAAGTAAAAGCACGTTACAAAGTATGGCCCAGTGCATATGCCAGTGGAGCACTAGTTCAGTGCCGTAAGAAAGGCGCTAAGAACTGGGGAAACAGTAAGAAAAAATGAGTTGTGGTTGTGGAAGATCACCAACTGGTAAATGTATTGGTTGGCATAAGCTAACAGAAGAAGAGTATCTGAAGAAAAAAGCAATCTACGAAGCTAAACAAGAGGCTAAGAAAAATGCTGATAAATGAAGTAACAGAAGATCTTAGAGCTTGGTTTGGCAAAGGCAAAAAAGGCGGTGCTGGCGGAGGTGGCTGGGATCGTTACAATACAAAAGGTGAACGCATAGGTAAATGCGGAGATGCTAAAAAAGGCGAAGGAAAGCCAAAATGTTTAAGTAAGTCAAGAGCCGCAAGTCTTAGAGCCAAAGGTGGCAAAAAAGCAATAGCCGCCGCAGTAAGAAAAAAACGTAGAGAAGATCCCAACAAAAATCGTAGAGGAAAAGCTAAAAACGTTTCTAACACAACAAGGAAATCATAATGGAATGTAAATGTGAGAAATGTGGATGCGATCATCATTGTTATAAAGACTGTGAAAATTGCGTCAACGATGTTTGTACTGGATGTAGATGCAAGCACTGTAAATGACCGATGTGCTAGATGATTATCATGCCTGGGAGGCATATCCTCAATATAGATGGGTTTTCAATAAGTTAGATGTAAGTTTACGTCTTGGCTATCATGCCGGTCCGGCAGGTATTCCAGTAAAAAAAGATGGATATTATATTGTAAGACCTGTATATAATCCATACGGTATGGGGATAGGTGCTCACAAAAAATGGCTTACTGTAAATGAACAAGATGATATGGCAAATCACAAACATATACCACCAGGATACTTTTGGTGCGAATGGTTTACAGGTAAACACTATAGTATAGATTATAAACGTGTTGACAACCTTTGGATGCCAGTTAATGCTTGTCAAGGACTACATAAAACTGAAGATAATTTGACCAAGTTTGATTGTTGGAGAATAATAC
>FUFK010041697.1_pt1 | contig 11669 bp, 27 predicted proteins | sample 1021851 | NCBI WGS metagenome assembly FUFK01 (sample SAMEA51879418, study PRJEB19060) | metagenome
CAACTGAGCTACAAGGGCAAACTGAAAAAGCTTATATATATAGCCGAATTGAATCGCAAGATTCTTTTCGGCTTTTTTTTTATGCCCAAAATATAATTAGAATCGGTGAGTTCTATACCTTTTCTATACCCTTGATAGCTATACTTTGGAAATACCCATTACAAAATGATTGTAAAATAAGGGAAAAAACACCAATTGATTATTTGCAATACTGTTATAGGTATAGTATAACATTGTTATAACTTAACTAATAGAGGAGAGAAAAATGCAAAATAGAGAAAATATGACAAAAGCTGATTGGAATAAAGAAGCTAAAAAATATATGGCTTTATCACAAGATGCTTTAGATCAAAGAGAAGAAAGTTTTCAAAGATGTGATACTGATGGCTTTCTAACCCAAAAAGTTCTTGATGATTCAGCAAGACTTGAAAGAGCAAGAGCAGAATTATGTGAAAAAAAAGGTAAGCATGATTTCTTGGGTTTGTATGATGGTAACAGAAGATTAAAAGCTAAAATGATTTTAGTTGAAGATAAATTTGTTACTTGGTCTAAAGTTAAAAATCCTGTTTGGCTTTTAGAAGATTCTGAAGCAGAAAAATATGGCAGAAGATTTATGCCATTTAATGATGGTAGAGGTAGAAGCAGAATTTTAAATTCTTTTGGTTTAAAAGAATTAGAAGTTGTTGCTGATGCTTGGGCAAAAAGTACATGGGTTGGTCATACACATTACATTACATATTACAGAGTAGATAATGAGTGGGGTCAAAAAGATCAAATTAAAAAAGGGAGAGCATAATGAAAAAAAAATGGTTCTACTATCCAAGCTTTTTATCAAAGCAAGGATTATTATTTAAAGCTGCTAAAGAAATTATGTTTAGAGGTTCTAAATATTCTTATCCTAAAAAAGCTTTTGTAAAAGTAAATTTATTTAAACAAAATAGTTTTACTAAACTTTCAAGGAAAATGGGTGGTGGTAAATTAATAAATGGTTCTAAATTTGGTTCTTGGGGTATTGTCAATCATCTTATTGAAGAAGATAATCCAGGAATTTATGTTTATTATAGAAGTGCAGCTAACTCTATAATTTCTAAAAGAAGTAAATTTAAACAATTAAGATTGGAGTTAAACTAATGACATTTGTTTTTAAGCACCCAAGTAAATACAAAAAAGAAAAACCACAAAATCAAAAAGACAAACCTATTGAGAGCAAACCAATCCAAGTCAATATTGATAGATCGAAACAATTAGGAATAATAAAGGAGAAAGAAAACAATGGAACTAAATATTAAACCTACTACAAAAAATGGTAAGAGGATCTATAGATATTCTTATTTTGGGTTAGATGGTAAAGTAAAATTTATTTCTAACAAAAGCAAATCAGTTGTTGAAACTTTAGCTAAAAAAAAAGTAAATGATGTGGGTATATACAAAACATCTTCATCACAAATTTTTCTTAGTGAAGCTAATATAAGTTTTATGCAGCACCAAGATTACAAAAGAGCAGAAAGCAAAATAGGTACATCTACTATAGGTAACTATAGCAGCTTTTACCTAAATCATATTCTGCCTTACTTTGGTAATGTAGATATTAGACTTATAGATAAAGATAAGGTTTTTAGTTTTGTTGATTTTCTTAAAAACAAAATTGTAAACAAACAGATAAACTCTGATACTGTAAGAAAAATCTTTAACACACTTAGCCTTATTATACAGCACCAGGTAGATACTAATAAATTATCTAAAAATGTTTGCAAAGATAAGGATTTTTTAAAAACTATAGTAACTTCTAAAAAGGTAGCTAAACCTATAGATTTTGATGATTGGTCATTAGACAAGGTTGCTAACATTGTTAGTGATATAAGTAATCCAATGGTGCAAACTATGTGTATGGTTATGCTTGAAACTGCTGCTAGACCAAGTGAGGTTAGAGCTTTAGATAGAAAAAGCTTATTGTTTAAAAACAATATACCTATGATTAGATTTGATAAGGCAGTCAAAGCTAAGAAAAAACTAGGTGGTACTAAGACTGTTAATGGTGTCAGAACTATGGTCATTTCTACTGCACTAAAGGATAGATTAACTAATTATCTTAATACTTTGCCTAGCAAACAAAATAGCTTGTTTCTTAATAGCAAGGCTAAATATATATGTATAGAAGCCATTATAAGCCACTTAGAGAGGGCATTAGCTAAGAATAGGGTACAACTACCCATAGATAGAAAATCGTACTTCTTTAGGCACTATACAGCTACTTATTGGGCATACACTAAGAAATATACCAATGCCTTAGATTTAGCTAGAGCCTTAGGTGATAAGGATATTAACTTTGTCCAGGACACTTACATTAAACCATTTCAAAGCAATGGTGATGAAGTGCAGAACATTGATTATCAAAACAAACATTACAATTGGAAATAGTTATGACAACAAAAAATGATTTATATGTTTATAGAGTTAATCATGGAAGCAAGAGAGTTAAAAAATATAAATTAAGTGTATTTATAAATAATGTAAATAAAGAACTATTTACTAAGAAATTTTTTATAAATGAGAAAGATGCAATTAAGCATATTAATAAAAATGATTGAAGCTATTATTATTATAGAGTTAGTGGCACTTAGTTATTATCTAATTAATAATTAATTATTTGTACCAATACTTATCGTAGTTCTCACTATTATAGAGAACTACATCCCATTCTATTTTTCGTTTAATACTTTTTTTAGCAAACTCCCTAGCTTCTTTTTCTAAGGCAAATATGGTGTTTGAAAAAAGAGTAAATTTATCTTTAGGTTTCCATATTACAAAATACATAAAAAAAAGGGGGAAGATTTCTCTCCCCCCTAATCACACAACAAATAATATAAGAGTTTTTTTACAAAGCTCTTATAGTTTTCACATTTAATGACACTTACTTTTTATATTGATCCCAAACTCTTTTAAAGAGGGAGCTATTGGGTTATTAGTGAGAGAAGTGTCTTGCCTCAATAATTCTGTTGCTTCATGTAGAAAGTAAGCCAATGGTTTTTTAAAAAAGGCACAAATCATTAGCAGCTTATCTATACTAACTGAATTTTTACCTTTTTCATATTTTTGAATTTGTTGAAAAGTAACACCAATATTTTTTGCTAATTTAGTTTGTGTACATAATTTTTTAATTGGTTTCTTCCAAACTTTTTTTGTTTCTTTATCAAAATAATCTATTAAAATTTCATAATTTAATCTTGCTTCTTTAATTTTTGCACCAATACATTTATCAACTGATATTTGAAAATCTGTTTTAGTATTATTGTTTTCCATCTTTCTCTCCTTTATAGTATGCAGACTCCTAGCCTACAGTTTGTTACAACTTTTAAGTTAATCAGTAATTAAGGTTGTGCATGAATGAATTTAGAGTCTTCATTTTCAACACAAACAATCTGTCTATAAGTTTTGATATACTTTTTAAAAGCTTGTAATGAGTGAACACATTGCCTATTTTTAGTTTTAGGCTTTTGCATAATCTCATTATGTAGTTTATCAAGCTTGTCATATCTTCTTAATAGACTATTACTCTTTGCCATCCTCAGTTGTTCCTTTGTTTAATTTAATCCTAGATTTATCAAACTTAATATCCAGGACAGTTACCCTAGCATCATTGCTAGGAGTATTTGATTTTGCAGCTATTTCTGCATTGTCAAATTCTTCATCAACTTTAAAGTTAGCTTCAAAAAAACTTTCTTTTGTTACTTTGCTCATTTTCTAAACTCCATTGTTGAATAACTTTTATTAACTTTAAGTGTAGGTATTAATTTTAATTGTTTTTTAGTTAAGGAAATATTTCTATGTGCCTGGTTGCTTTTGCTTATTAAATTTAGTTTACGAAACTCTGCAATCAAAGCACCAGCTCTTGCTCTAGTAAAATTAAATTTTTCACTAATTTCTTTATAGGTTGGTGCATAGTCATAAGTTTCAATAAAGTGCTTAATAAAATTAAGTACATCTTTTTTAATTTGGCTTAGGTAAATAATATGACCATTGCCATTACCATTTTTTAAAATCATTTCTTATCCTCAAATAAATTTGTTACATTCGCTGTAGTGTTTCGTAAGTCAGAACCATCATGTTCTAATGCCTTTAAATAATTAATTAATTTTTGCGTAAACCAATTAGATTTTTCTAAATCCATTACTGCTTTTGCAATAGTTTGACCCCCCTTAGCACCAAACCTACTAAGGTATTTCATTGCAGACCCTCTTAAAAAACCTATATTTTCTTCTGGAGTCATTTGACTCATAATGGCATCACAAGTTTGTATTGCTTTTTGATAATGAGGGGGGTTTTTACTTTCCATATTATTTTGCTATTGGGTCTTGTAGTTTAATATTAATATCTGGTTGTCCAGACTTAGCTGGGTCAGTTCCCTTTTCAGTATTAAGCCAAGCCGAAGCATTTTTTTTAACACCATTAATTGTTACATTGCCTGTGTAGTGTGGATAAGATTTACCAGGTTGATCGTTTTCCTTAGCTTGTCTTTTCCATAATGCACCAGAATTATCAAATTTATTATCTGNCATTTGTACCTCTTGATTGTATTTGTGATTTTAGTTTGTTGTATTCTGTATCAACTCTTAACTGTTCTATTGGATCAGTTGCTATTAATAGAATTTCTTTTTTATATTCTTCTTTAATAGGAGTTAAATTTTTTTCAAAATAATGTGGTGATTTAGAGTGTTGAGCCACAGATTGTAATTGTGTTATCCAATTATCAGCAATAACATTAATTGGTAAATTTCCATTAGTAGTAATTGTTGGTTGATTATTAGATGGTATTACTTGTGTTTTTGTTTTTTTAGTAAAGGGTTTAGCTTCAACACCATCATCATTATCTAATCCAGTTTTTAAATTAAGTGCATTTAGAAAAGCATATTTTCTTGCATAGCTCATAGCATTACCAGAACCAAACTTATCTAGTTTACCCATTGCTGAACAACCATCTATCTCTACAAATTGATTTGGCTCATCAACATCATAAATTTTCATATTACATTCTATAAAAATAAAATTATCACTTACTTGGTTTTTGTAAGTACAAACAGGATATAGCTTGTGTTTTCTTAAAGCTGCCATTGCAACTTTTTGTACTTCATCATGTTCTAATGGATTAAAGTGCATACCTGGAACTTTATCACCTTTAACTACAGGTGCAGCTTCCTCACTTGCTTTGTGTAATTTATCAAAAATATTTTTCATTATTAACTCTCTCCTTTTAATTGTTTTATTTGTTCTGTTAGCTCACCATTTATTTTTTTATGACCATCTTCTACTTCTGTGAGTCTTTTGTTTTCGTCTTGTAATTTTTCTATGACATTATCTTGGGTAAGAAGCTTTGCATTTTTGTAAACTAATTTTTCTATTAGTTCAGATTTGTCTAAAGTTTCGTAATGATCAACTAAGCCTTTAAAGTCCATAATAACTTCTAAACCTTTCTATAATTTCTGGACTAATACCTTTCCACCAAAAACCATCTTTTCTAATTTCACTAAGATCAGGCTTACATAACATTGCTAGAACTTTAGGATCTCCATTAGCAAGTTCTAATTTCTTTTCCCAACATTGTTGATACAGCACAAGTTCCTCATAATAAAATTGTAAGCTTTCTTTTCTAAGTTCAACACAGTTACCTGGTGTAAAAACTACTCTGTCGCTATCACTAGCATAAGTTAAAAATGGTTTATGTGTTGGCAGCAGTTTTGAATATAAAGCTATTTGTAAACAATCTGAATGATATGGAACTTTAGGACATTTTTTTTTGGAATAACTAAAACCTTTTTTTGTTTTTGTTAATGTACCAAATACATTTTTTATATCGCCAAAATCTGTTACACCAACTAAATCTACATAAGCTAAGAAATAAGTTTTAATACCATCTGCCCAATGTGTATATTCTAATTCAGATTGCCACTTTTGTTTTCCTACTTCATCAATGTTAGCTAAATGATTGCTAACAAGTTCTTGCATATTATCTATAATATACTGAAATTTTATTTTATCTTTCTCATCAATACCTACATAATTATCTATTTTTTCTTGTAGAGCTTTAGCTGCTTGTTCATAGTTTAAATTTTCACATTTAATTTTTTGAATAATTTCATGTGCAATCGTACCACCAGTAAAAGAACAATTACTTGGTAGTGCAGCTTTTTCTTTTGGAGTAAGTACGATGTAATTTCTAAATCTTATGTCGTCAGGAATTGTGTTTTGGCTTTTGCTAGTATGTGCCAAATTAAATTTTTTGTAGCAATCTCCTAAAATTTTAGGGTGATTCGTCATATAAGAAATATATAACGATATTATATTTAAAAATCAACAGTATTATAGTTTATCTATAACACTTATTTTATCCATTGATTATCGGTAGGGTAATTAGCTGCTTCAAATCTTGATGAAGATTCAATAGAAACATTTGTTGCAATTTTGGTAATTATTTCATCGGTTATTGTAGATTTATCAACAATATCAAAATTTCCACCATCTTTAGGTATTAAATAACCAACAAAAATTTTTTTAGTTTTTTTCTCTCTACTAATAGATAGACCATAAAGTGCATCATTTTCTATTCCATGAAAAGGTTTAAAATATCGTACTGAACCAGCTAAAGAACCAGAACGCATATAAATAAACGAATAATTTTTCCATTTTTCTATAACAGATAATTTTTTTCTGTCATTTTTACCAAATAGCCTAACCTGACCATTTTGCTGTAGTTCACCTAAACCAGTGATAATTGTGTCTTTTGTAATAAAATGAGTATTAGATAATATTGGTTGATCTGTTTTACCTCTAGAATTAAAGTATTTTACCAACAAATCTGACAGTTCTAATAGACCAAAATTGTGTGGATCTTTTTCTTTTTTGTTAATTAACCTTGACCATTTAACTTTCCAGTTAGCAAATAGCTTTGCATTTTTACCTAATGTATCTCTAAGAACTTGATCCCTAGAAACATTATGTATTTTAAGTAATTGTTCTAATTTTTCTTTCTGAAACATTTGGTATTCGCTGTTATTGAATAACATATCACCCCCTTTGATTAATGTCTATTACCATTGTGTTATAGATATATTATAACAAATATAAATTGCAACATAATAAATAATTAAATATAACAAATACGATGTATGATTCTGAAAGAGATTAAATATCGTAATTTTAAGGTAAAAATCGTTAAATTAACTAGGAAACAAGCCATAAAAGACAATATCTGGGGTTATTACGATTCTAACAAATCAGTCATAGCTATCCAAGAAAATCTAAAAAAAATTACTTTGCTAGACACATTGCTGCATGAAATAGCTCACATGATAGCTCACAAGTCGAAGATTCGTTTAAGAAATCTAGGTGAGGAGGGTGTAGCTAGTTTTATAGGTTCTGAGTTTTCTAAAGTATTTTTACAAAATCCAAAATTATTAAATTTAATAAAAAGGTGTACTGCCAAATGAAAGCCTTTTTGTTTTTAGTTTTACTTACACAACAAGGTTTACATTACGAAAAAATACCAATTAAAAATTACACAGATTGTGATGCTGCTTATGAAAGCAAAGCTACCTGGTATGACAACCCTAAATTTAAAGATGGAAATGGTGAGCTCTGGGGTTTTTATATTTACAACAATAAACCGATTGTAGCTTCTTATTGCCAAGACCAGGAGGGTAACTGGTTGTTATGAAAAAATCAAAACAAAAATATTATGGAATAGATGTAAAAAACTGTGAACATTGTAATACAGAAATTAAATTAAAAGGTAAAAATAAAAAAGTAAGATTTTGTTCTAAAGCTTGTTGTAGAAAAGCATATAGAAAAACAGATAGATCAAAATTATCTAATTATATCTATAATAGATCCGATAAAAGAAAAGCTAGTAGTAAAAAATACGCAAAAACTTTAAAAGGTAAATTATTAAGAAGATTAAGAGAAAATAAAAAAAGACAAAATCCTATTTGGTTAAAGAAAAGAAATATTGATCGTAGAAAGTGGGATAATAATTATCGTTTAACAGTTAAAGGTAAGGCAGCAAGGTTTAGGTACACTCAAAAATGGTATTACGAAAGAGGTGGTAAAGAAAAACAAGCTATATATAGAAAAGAATATTTTAAAAGACCAGAAGCAATAGCAATGATGAGAGCCAGGATTAACAAAAGGAGAGCAATTAAGTTAAGAGCTATACCTAAATGGGCTAATTTAGAAAAAATTAAATTAATTTATAAAAATTGTCCAAAAGGTTATCATGTAGATCACATCATACCTTTAAATAATCCTATTGTATCAGGTTTTCATGTTGAAAATAATCTTCAATATTTAACTGCAAGAGAAAATGTAAAAAAGGGTAACAAACTAATTTTATGATAGAAGTTAAATTAGATTTGTACGATATTATGGCAGCTTCACAAACTGGGTTACTTAGAGTATTTGAATCACTTAGACTTAAACAAGATTGGGGTCATAACTACAAAGGTAGTGTTAATGACCAAATATCAAAATCAATAAGTGGTGCTTGTGCAGAACTTGCAGTTTGTAGGTACTTAGAAACAGAGTTTAATTTTCATGTCAATCATGGTGGTAAGGCAGATATAATTTGGCATGATGTGCATTTACAGGTTAGATCGCAGCTACCTAAAAGAAATAACAGTTTAATTATTAGACCCAAAGGTAGTAAGCCTAATGAAATTTATATTTTAGTAATAGATAAAGCACCTATTTTTGAAATACATGGTTTTATTAATAGCACCCATGTTTTAGGCACAGACAGATTTTTAACTGACTTTGGTATTGCTGACAGACCAAAAGTTCACTCATTAGGATTAGAAACTTTAACACCGATTAAGTTTCTGAAAGATGGAGCATGGAATTAGATATGTATGGTGATCCTAAAAAAAAATGCTCTGTAAAAGATTGTGAAGATGGAGCTGTGTTATATGAAAACAATAGATACTATTGCCCAGACCACTATGCAGAAAAGGTATTAGAAATTCCATTAAGTGAATTAGGTAAAGGTGGTGAAAAAGATGAAGATTAAGCTGCCTAATAAAAAATACAATATTATTTATGCAGATCCAGCTTGGACATTTCAAACCTGGTCAAAAAAGGGTGAAGTCAAATCACCTAAGTACGATGTAATGACAATTGAAGATATAAAAAATATGCCAGTAAATGACATAGCTGATAAAGATTGTATTTTATTTATTTGGGTAACTTATCCATTATTAAAACAAGGTTTAGACACAATTACAGCATGGAACTTTAATTACAAAACTTGTGGTTTTAGTTGGATAAAAAAAAATAAAAAATCTGACAGTTTATTTTGGGGTTTAGGTTATTGGACAAGAGCCAATAATGAGATTTGTTTACTTGCAACAAAAGGTAATCCAAAAAAAATATCATCAAGAGTCCACCAGGTAGTGCTTGATAAGATTAGAGAACATAGCAGAAAACCTGATTGTATAAGAGATAGAATCGTACAGCTTTGTGGTGATTTACCTAGAATTGAACTTTTTGCCAGACAGAAAGTTGATGGATGGGATTGTTGGGGTAATGAAGTATGAAATATTTTGAAAAATTTGACAAAGATTTAATTAATAACAAAAACTTAAATAGCCATGAGAAACTAATCTATGTCATTTGCAAATCCTTTGAGTTTGCACCTAATGGTTGCCGAATATCACATAAATACTTGATGACAAGAACTGGTATTAAAACTGTGGCTACACTTACTAAGTGTTTAGACCGACTACAACTTTTTGGCTTACTTGCTAGGAAACAAATTAACAATGGTACTAACCACTATGTTTTTGAGAAAAATTTGATGCANGATTATATACAACACAATCTAAATAAGCGAAGAAAAATTACATTAGCTAAAAATAAACAACAAAAGAATTATGCAATAAATGACCCAAAAGTTATTCACATAGTTGCTAACAAGAAATAATTGGATGTATCAAAAACTTTATTTGGGAGTATCAAAAACCATACTTAATATAGAACTATATATATATATCTATAGGGTTATCTATGACTAAATATGTAGATCCTAAGATAATTCAAAAAGAATTATCTAAATTAACTAAAAATACTAATTTTTACTACTCTAAAGCTAAAGAAAGTAGAATTAAAAATAGAAAACAACATGATTTAAACAAAGAAATAAAACATAAACAAAAAACACTCAGCAAAGACAGATTCACACAATACATACAGGGATTGTATAGAAGTAATGATAACAGCTAGATTAACTACAGAAGAATTAGATAGATTTTTAGGTATTGCAGCATTTGTAGATAGAAAATTACCAAGTGTAAAGAAACCATTATGTTCAACAAATTTNCANATGTTTACAGTATCNCCAGACAAAGATACTTACAAAGATTCGGCAGACCCACTTGCNAAACCTAAAATTATTCCTACTTCAAAACAATTATCTATATATGATTTTGTGTTATTACTTCTGTTAGATGTAGCAGCAGAACAGAGAGAATTAATTTATTTAAGGAATTTTCCTTACAGATCATTTAGACAGCTTAAAAGATTTTATATTGGTGATAGCCATGAAAAGATTAGATACACATATCACAGAGCTTTAGTACAAGCTTGTGAACTAGCCAATAAAAACTTAAAGAAATATTTGCAATAGATTTGACAAGTTATCAAAAAAGTAAGAAAAAAAAATTATACTTAATTTAAGTGTTTTTTTATAAAACTCTTTTTTTAGTTTGAATCATATTGTGGGGTGGTCAGTCCTTTCTTTCTTTCTCTCTCTCTTAGGTTACACCCCACTATGATTATTTCTGTTCAATTGGCTTAAAGTCATGTAATTTAAGCTTATTTAACACTTTCCTATTTTTTAATGCTGATTGGAACTTATCNTTGTTCCTGTAGTATTTAATAATAGGAACATCAAACATTACTATAGGAGTCATAAGTATTTTATTTTTTTTAAACATATTTCTCTCCTTTGATTCGTTAGAATCAGTTTATAATAGTATTAAATACTATCGCTAACAGTATTACAACCATTAATAAGTAAGGAATATGGCTAATAAAACNAAGTACAATAAGACTTTGATNAAAGAAATNNTNTCAGAACTAGCTNTAGGTAAATCTATAAGAAGTTGTTTAACACCAATAAANAAAGCTAAAGATAGACCATGTTGGGAAACATTTAGAAGNTGGATGAGAAAAGATCCAGAGCTTAGGCAGCAATANGAAGATGCTAAAACAGATGGTATTGAGTATTTATTATCTGATGCACAAGATTTACTTAATGAAAGTATTGAGAATAGTAAGTTTAAAGAGAAAACAGATTTAGGACAAACTCACTTAATTAAATCATTTGTTGATCTAAGTAAGTGGAAATCTGAACGAATTGCACCTAAATATTATGCAAAAAGGGATGCAACTACATTAAATTTTGATAAAAATACACCACTTGTCGTTAAGTGGGATAAATAATACTGCAATAAAAGTATTGATATTGCTAGGATAAGTGTAAGATTTTGTAAGTGGCGAATTAAACTAGCACAGCAACACTTATAGGTTGGTTGATGTTCTTGTTTTGTTCTTAGAATCATTCTAAACTACAGAAATTATTAGAGCCTATCTATACCAAAATTATACCAGGTAATAATAATTAT
>FUFK010066486.1_pt1 | contig 11667 bp, 15 predicted proteins | sample 1021851 | NCBI WGS metagenome assembly FUFK01 (sample SAMEA51879418, study PRJEB19060) | metagenome
ATACTATTATTAGGTAACTGATTATCAGTTTCCCAAATAACAGGAAGATTGTGTTGCTTCCAAACATATTCTTCAAAATCTAATAAAGGGAACAGCGTCATAAATCCTTTATCAAATAGAAATAGATAGTTCATTGTTTATTCTCCTTCTGAATAGTTAATATATACATATTAACATTATTATTTATCAAAGTCAAGCAAAAAATGAAAAAAAGTGGAAAAAAAGAGCCCATTTCTAAGAAATGAGCCCTTAATTAGTCAATTATTCAGGGAGAAATATATGCTTAAAGCGTCTGCGTATAAACATATCAACTTCTTATATTTATGATATGAGGGACGAGCGCCAACTCTCTGATGTCCCTCATATCAATACAAGGATATTATATAAATTAACCATGTCCATGTGTTTAACTTATATTATTTTTATAATATAACACGACTATNAGGTAAAGTCAAGCACTTTTTTCAAAAAAAATGCATTTTTTTATGTAATATATGCTATAGCATCTAATTCTATAGCTAATTCNTTAACNTCCTTATCACCATAATCACCAAATCCACCTTTTTTNGGNAACTGTATCTCCCATANATTTGTTTTCTCTACTAAGNGTAGTGCTAATATCTACATTTGCTGGTATTTTAGTGATATCTACATCGCTGGTTACAAGAATATGACCTGCTGTNTGTTTTAATGGATTTTTGCGTTGTTTTAGNTTAGTTTTAGCGTATCTAAACTTCTTTTTATCTAAAACTTTATACATGAGAGCCTCATCGCTTAATACTCCCGCTTTTGCTCATATCTTTTTAGCTTATCACGGGCCCATGCAAGACCAGAAGGCCCACCCCACCCCATATAGGCGTAGTATCCTTTTCCGTATTTCTTGCTGGCTCTTTGGCGCTCATAATCTTTTTCAAAACGAGACAAGAACCCTGCTATTTGGGCAATCTCATCTCTATCAAATAATTTACCTGCGGCAATCTTTCTTGCTCTACGCAAACCTGTTGCAGTTCCCCATCGCTGTGATGGTGCAACTGTATCGTTGTAGTTTAGTGCAGTCTGTGCCGCTTTTATCATCATTTCATTTGGTTTATATGGCATATTATTTTTTCTTTCTACCTAATCTAATCTTTTCATCTAAAAGACTTTTAGGTATTCTTTTTCCTGCTTGATATAATCTACTTATCCTTGCAGTTACTTGTGCTAATCTTGTTCTTTGTGCCCCTTTAATACCTGATAGATATTTTTTAGGCAATCCAGTTGCTTTATCTTTTGCTACTCGTCTTTGTTTAGGATGTCTCATCTCTTTCTCCTTTTTGCCGCAGAAAGTTTTACATCAGTATCGTGGTTGCCACCTCTTATGAAACTATTTACTCTGCCAAAAGCCCACTGAGACATGCTTACTCCTGGACGAGATCCTGCACCAAGATAAGCACCTTGACCTCTACGATAAACTTTAGCTAAGTCTCCGTATGTATATTTTTTAGTTGTCTTTGCTCTTGCTTGTAAAGACTTCTTTACACCTTCAGTTAGTTTAGGAACTTTTTGTTTTGCCATAATCTTACCTCGTAGGTTGTTCTGCCTCGTCAAATAGTTCGGCGCACTCATCTAATAAGAATGCATACTTCTCTTGTTTTGCTTGAGGCAAATGTCTAAATTCTATTACGAATTCATGTAATTCTTTTAAGTCGATAAAGCCATAATCTTTGTATCTGTCTAACATATAATCTAATCTCATAAGAGTATAGCTATGCATCGTATTTGCTGTTTGTTTCATTATGATAAATCCACCCATGCAGTGCCGTTATAACCTCGGAACTTGTTAGTAGTTGTGTTAAAATACATATCACCTGCTGATGCTGATCCTGGATCCGCAGATAAACTTCCTGCTCTGAATATTTGTGCGTTCATAACTAAAGGATCATCTACTTGAAATCCATTAGTTGAACCTGTAGATAATACAGTAGTTGTTAAAGCTGAACCGGCATCATATGCTATATTTAAGTTAGTTGAACCTGTTGCTGAAATATCTAAAGCTGATTGTGATGAAGTTGTTCCTGTAGGAGTAACTCTNNNNTCTATTTTAGAACCTTGTGCTGTGCTTGATTGTGCTTCTGCTGTTAAGAAACTTACTCTTGTATTGATAGTCTCATCACTTGCACCTGTGCCAAATCTTGCCGCACCCATCATGCTTAACATTCTTTGTCCAGAACCTACTGCTGTAGGACTTGCTGGAGAACCACCATGTATTAGACCTGAGAATATAGGGTTATGAATATTGAAAGGTTTATCATCATCACCTGATAAGTCTCCACCATATTCTTCTAAAGATACAACACTCCATCTTACTTTATCGTCAGGAGATACTATCTCTAAGCCATAGGCTGGACGAGCGGTGTTGCCACGGTAGTCAAAGTCNCCTGCTGTTATATAATCTTTTACCTCTACATTATTAGCTATCTGTAGCTTGTCGGGACTACCTGATCCTGCTACACTTAACTTAACAGCGTTGCTATCTGTATCTACAAATAGATATGCACTATCTAAACCAATATAGTTGTCCCTTGATTTAAGATATATAAATTCACCAGTGTCTGATGAAATATTACCGGACTCAAACTGAACATTACCATCTGAACCTAATGTAATATTACCAGTATGTGCAGTTGTAAGAACTGCCGTTGATGCTCTTGCATTTGTAAAGTATAAGTTAGAACTTCCTTCACTTAAATCGTCTGTATCATTGTTAGATAAGTTATCTTCTGTTGCGGCAATAGTTAAAGTATTTGCAACATCATCATATGTAAGAGTAATGTTAGCACCTGCAGTTAATAAAGCATTTACTCTATCATCTACTCTTTCATCTGTATAATATAAATTAGTTTGTTCTGGAATATCTGCTGTAGATACTTGATTAGCACCTGTGCCAAAATCTATTTTAGCATCTGTAATAGAGTTGTCTGCCAGTTGTGCTGTTACAACTGATCCATCTGCTGAAACTCCTGGTATAATAATANTCATAATTAGTAATCCGTATCGTCTTTATTATTTGTTATAAATGTTTTGTTGTTATCCCAATATACATTTGCATCATACTCTCTCATATTTAGTGTGATAGTATTATCGGGGTTCAANACCGTTTGCATAACACGATATANCTTATTGGTTTGTCCAAATGTCGTATTTGTAAATTTAACGACATCATATACACCTATATCAATTAGACTTGGATCAACTTGAACACTTAATTGACCACTTTGTCTGCTTTGATTTAGTTCTTCATTTAATATTCTTAACACTCTTTCTTTATTTGTAACTCCTGNAAGAACCATATCATTATTCAATACAAGACCATCAGTTGCTTGTAATGAACCAACGCCTGCACTTTCTAATACAACGATATCATCTTGGAAGTTAATATCTCCTGCTTCATTAGGATATGTGCATCTTANTCTATTAGTTAAAGTCTTTTTACTTGCTTGAGTAAATGTAATGTTGCCTATAANATGGTCATCATCNATTGNNNGTATGNNNNANGTGCTNTCTGGTTTATCTACGATTAGTTTATATTTTTCATTTGTAATTAATCCACCACGACATGTAGATAATAAATCTTCTATGTTATCAAGCATTCTTGTATCTGTATCTACAACTTCATTTACAGTATATCTTGTAACTTGTGTGCTATCTGAACTTGTCTTATCTACAGTTTCATCGCAGTAATCTTTTACAGTTTTGAAACTTGAACTTGAAGGATCAGCATCTAATAATGTATGGTCTATAGCTTTCCCGTAAAGTGTGGATGTAAGATAGTCATGGATACATAATGCTGGGTTATCACTGTATGTAAGTGTAGATGATTGANTNCTTCCAAGAGCNGGAACTTTCTTTCCTTTAANNTTGTATGTAATTGTCGGNACACCAGAACCAAATCTATCTTGGTTCCATTTTAATACTGTATAAACATATGCTATTTTATTTCCAACTGCACCACTTGGCCAGTTGCTTGAAATACTTTGTCCTAATAAAGTTCCGGATACTCTTGCTGATTGTGATCCGTCAAAGAATTTAGTTGCCGCATGTGCAGAAAAGTCTGTAGATCCTGCTGAGTAATCTATAGTTGCACCATTATCGCTNGATGTNGCTACTAACTCATCATTGAAATAAATCTCTTGTAGTCCTTCTATAGGGCCTTCTGCTATAACTTCTACCATATGAAAATAAGCATTCTTTGTATCACCATCAGTTCCTGATGCTTCAATGAAAACTCTTGCGCCTGCTACTCTACGCTCACCATATATAACCGGTATAGGTTCATTAGTTCCTTGTTTTGTAATTAAGACACCAGATATACCAGCTGTAGCGGCTTGCATAGCTTTCTGTCTTTTCTTCTTCATTGACTTTGCAAAGACAAAGCCTAAAGCTATTGCACCAATAGTAACTAATGGATTAAAAGTTGTAAATANTTTTGTAACGAAACTAAAAAGTNNNNCTNATGCAAAGTCCCATTATTCTCTACCCCACTTAACATCTTTATTTACAACAGCGGCTTTTTCAAAGAATGTATCTCCNGGAAAGAGTTGCTTTTGTTCAGCATCATTTGTATGACGACCATTTGNTTTTTCAAAGTCTGCCCAATGCGAACTTGCTTTTACTTGAATAACTGCTGTGCCAGAAGTAAAGTCTTCTGTAATTGTAGGTTGATCCAATCTACCATCGAATACTAATATAGGATCTCCAATGATTTGATTATCATTGCCTAATACAGCTTTTCTAACTATTACTTGTTTGTCTATGTATTCATTGTCTAAGAAATAACTTACAACTGCTGTATCTAATGCACTTAAGGTTATAGTAATACTTTCAATCTTAAGTGTATCTTCTTCTGTGACTTCGCTAATTGATAATGCACCACCTGCCGCAAGATAGGTATTACTATTATATGAAATATTTACTTGTGCATCTGTTCCATAATTACCAGAACCAACTGCAAAATCTACAAGATTAACTATATTAAAACTTCTTGTTGCGATTTTAGTAGCGGTTGCTGATGCTACACCTCTACTCATCTACCGCCTCCCTAAACTTGAAAGTCATACGATAGATACCTGCGGCATCTACTGTATAATTCAATGTATTGTCTTCTAAGAATGCTTTAACTAAGAAATAATTCTTTCTGATTGAATTTTGAATTTTGTTATTACTTTTAATAAAGTCACCTGATTGATTTGTTATGAAAGGCGGTTCAACCAAATATGCAACTCTACCATATAAGTCTGGATCTTGTGCTCCTGATCCTACAATCTGATAAATCTTTTTACTAAATGCTGAAAAGAAAAAAGTNCCNTNAGGGATANNAGGGGTTCCTGGTGTATGACCATTTAATATCATTCTCTCTGAACCTTGTTCTGCACTTTCCATAACTTGTCTGTTTGGCCAGTCGTCAATACTTGTTTGTTCTGCTGTCCATTTATCATAATGATTTATTGCTTTAGAAGGAATATACAACTGTAATGGTAAAGTATCTGCTCTGAAACTTTCAAAGTTTTCTAAGTAAGGTTTTGCTTCTGAATATTCCATTGGTGGGTATTCAAATTCAAATCTAAATCTATGAGCACCAGTTCCTGTTGTAGTTGTTTTGAAACTTCTTGTTACAGATTGTAATGAAGGTCTTTCACTTATAACTCTTACAACTGCTGGATCAACACCATCTCCAAATGCACCACTTGGCCAGTTTCTTTCAAACCATTCTTTGCCTCTATCAGTGCTTGTTCCCATTGTTTGACTATGTCCAGGACTTACTCCAGCGGCATATGCCGGTATTGCAAATGCTGTATCATAATATGCACTTGTTAATAATTTACCTTCATAGAACTCACTTTCTTTGTCTGTAATATCAACAGTTGCTTTCATACCTTCACCATTATCTGCTGATGTATTTGTTCTAAACAAAACTCTTGGTTCTATCTGTGCAGTATTATTCAATGCGGCTTTTTGAATAAATGCTAACTCCCAATAGTCATCTGTAGTAGGTTGATAATCCCAACCACCTGTTCTTGCTACACCGTCACCGTCATTTACAGCTACAGGTGTAATCGCAGTTACTTTACCAAAGTCATCACCAGTTGTTCCTATAGTTACTGAAAACTTTGCTCTACGCAGGTCAAACCATTTTGTAGATGTAAGAATACTATCATGTCCTGTATATGCTGGATTAACATTAAAGTCTGTTCCATTTACATTTAAGTCATCATGGTAGAAGTTAAAGTCATATACATGTAATAAAGTTGCACCATATCTTGCACCGCTGGCAATAGCTGTAGGATCATCTGTTGTGCCTGATGATGTTATACCAGTTACTCTTTTATTACCATCTACATCTAACTCTACTCCAAAGTCATCTGTTCCAATTAATGTAGCACTTGTGCTACTTGCGTCTGCTATATAACCATTACAGTCAAATGCTAAGAAAGGTTTTTGTTTATAGATTGTTGTATTAATCTCATATTGATGTGAAGGTAATAGAATAATATCTACATCACCTACAATCTGTGCGGCTGTTCTACTTCCTGTATCTTGTTCATTTAATGCGATAAAGCTGGTTAAATTATTTGCCCAAAACGCTGATTGTGACCAGTTGTATTTGTCTATAACACCTTCAAATGGTTTAGGGTTATTATAACTAACCCCTCTATCCCAATTTTGTGCCATAATGGCATCCCAATGTGCTATAATCTTATCAGTTAGTTGTTTAACTGTATAACCATTAGGGTTTCTTTGTGAATTGTTTGCTAAGTTTGCCCCATCTAAGGCTTGATATAATGCTTCTCTGCTACAGATAAATGGATATCTGTTTATGATTACATCGTTATCAAAGTTTGCTTTATTACTATCTGCATATGTTCCTTGATAGTGTTTCAAATCGAATGCCATTGTTTCTCCTTTAACCTAACGGTCCAGCTTCGCCTCTTCTATTATAGGCATCTTGGACTACGCCAGTTATAACTTGTTTATTATCTAATAAGAACTCTACGCCTTGCTGAGTATCAATAGCTTGTATCTGGAATGTAACATTTAATGGTTGTTGATTTACCATTGCTAATTCTTCATTTGCTACAACCGTTCCTGATGTATTAGGGACAAAGAGTTCCGGGCCTCTTTCACCTACGACATAAGGAGTGCCTGCTTTTGCAGGGCCACCATCTGCTAAGAAGCCTCCTAATGCGGCGCCTATTCCAAATAATGCACCAANCGGNCCNANNGNAGCCATAAANCCTCCAGCACNTCCTGCTCCGCCGCCACCAATGCCCATGATTGCGCCTTGAATATTTCTAATTAATGGTGAGACGATAAAGTTTTGTATTAGTGCATTTACAATTTGTTTTACAACTGATAATGCAATGTCTTGCATAGCTTCGAAACCATCTTTCATTCCAAATACAACATCAGTCATTGTAGATGAGATAGTCATACCCATACTTCCAAATGCATCTGATATTTGTTGCGCCGCCGCAACGCCTCTGCCTGTAACTGTGTCTCCTAAAGTTATGCCAAATGCATCTGCTCGGTCTATGTAATCTTGTATTGTAATAGATCCTCTTTTGAATGCGTCATCTAAACCTTTTTGTGCGGCTGTATTTCTTTTTGTAATTCTTAATGTTTCATTATGTTGCTTTTCTAAGTCAGCCATAATTTTGAAAGTTTCATCTAAATTTTTAGCTGTCTCATCTGAGAACTCTACACCATAAGCCTCTGCAAGACCCATAGACATTCTTTTGAAGTTTGCTATTGTATCTTCTGCGGCTTGTTTAGATTTCTCATCCATGCCTTTTGCCATTAAGTCAAACTCTGCTAATACTTCTCTACGCATGTCTGGAACAATAGATCCACCGACAACTTTTTGATACATGTCTGAGAAAAAGCCTTTTACACTTTCTGTGCCTTCTGCTACTTTAGTTTTCATACTATCNGTCATGCCAGNTACAGTATCTTTAACTCCAGTTGCCATGTCTGATACTTTGTCTGTTACATTTCCTGTAATATCTGAAATAGCAGTGCCTACTTCTTTGATACTGTCGATAAAGCCTTTAATCTTTTCTACAACAGTTTCTACAAAGTCTGCAATCGCTTCAAAACCTTTTGTTAGTGCAGGAATGCTGGACTCTACCAATGGTGCTATCGCACCTGCTATTGAACCTAAGATTTCAAATACTTTAGACATGATAGGGAATACAACATCAGTTAATACAGTTCCTATCAATGAGAATACAGGTTGTAATGCCTCAAAACCTTTTGTAACTTTTTCTACAATAGCTGGTAAGTTTGCTAATACATTTTCTGCTAAATCTACTAATATAGGTAATAACGGAGTTAATGCTTCCGTCATAACTTTACCAAGAACTTGTCTAATTCTTTCCATTGTATCGCCAAATACTTCTGCATTCTTTGCCGCGTCAAGCGGGACAATGTTTGTATTTGCCGCTACATCTTTAAGTGCTTCTTCAACACTTGTTCCGTTTGTTGCTAAGTCTTGGAAGATACCTACAATCTTTGGACCAACTCTTTGTCCTAAAATCTTTGATGCTTCATCTATTGATAGCGTTCCATCTTGGACTGCTGATGCTACACTTTCAAATAGTTCTGGTGCAGTTTTCAAATCACCGTTCGCATCCATTACGCTGTCGCCTAACTTACCCATAATCTCAGCATATGCCTTATTACCTTTGGCACCTTCTGCTAATCTTAGTTGTAAGTTGTTGAATGCTCTATCTGCCTCTTGTGCTGATAGACCACCTTCTGCTAATAGTTGTGAAGCTACTTGAAATCCTGCAAAGCCTTCTTCTGTAGCGGCTCCCACTGCTCTGGCTCGTTTTGCTAAGTCATCCATTTCTGCAATCCTATCATTGATTGCAGAGATACCTTGAAATGCCGCAAAACCTGCCGCCGCTATACCAAGAGCGGCTTTGATTTTGCCACCCATGTTTGTAAAGCCGCCACCAGTTGCTGATGCGGCTGATGTTACTCCAGCTAATTTACCTTGAATACTACCTAACGGACCGGACGCTTGGTCTGTGGCTGAGATTATTAGATTTATGTCGCTCATTCTTTTGCTCTCTCCTTAGTAATTCAAAGTATGCACCCCAATATGTAATTTCTTGGACGCTAAATTGCATCACTTCTTCTACGCTTTTGCCTAACTCTTTTGCGAGGAAGAAGATGAACCGGAGCTCTGCGTCCTTTTGGAGTTTCCCACCGGGTCTCCACCTGCTTCAGCTACTTTATCGCTTTCGCCCATAGCTGTTACAATTTTAAGGATTACATTAGGATCCACTTGGTTCATTAATATTGGTTTTTCCATCTTTGAAAACATTTTGTTACCGTTTTCATCTAATGCACGGATAAGCAACATCTCTACAAGAGCGTCTGCTGATTTACCTGCATTTTGTAATTCTATTACTGCACTTTGAGAAGCGAAGTTTAGTCCTCCTACTTTCCAATATACAGTTGTATCCCATTCTGGCACTTCAAAACTTTCCATGCCTTTGTTTGAGATTTCTGCAAAGTGTGACTTTGCTTTAGTTAAAACTTTACTCATTTGAATAGTCCTCTTTTCTTTGGTTTATATTTACCAGTCTTAGCATATTGTTGAATACGCTGTATTGCTGGTTTAGTCATACCCTCTGGTGCTTGGTCTGAATGACCTTTATCCAAAGGTTCAATATAAGGGACAGCATTTCTAATAATATTAGTATCACTGCCCCTTACAACATTCCATCCGTTTTGGGCTCTGCCTGTATCTACCGGAGTAAGTTGCCTTACTTCCTGAAATAAGTCATTAGTAACCTCATTCAGCACTTTTTTCATTGCTTTCTTAAGATCCACCTTGCCCTTAACGAATACTTTCATTTTATTGTCCGTTAGTATTAGTTGTGCCGTGGTCGATTGTAATTGCACTTGTGCCTGTTACACCGATTGTTGCTTCAACCATACCATCTACTGATGCAGTAATGGATCTACTTGTGATTAGACAGTTACCTTGATAACCGATTTCATATTGGCTATCACCTGCAGGCCAGAACTTGATAGTTACTTCGCCTGTTCCAGGTTTTAGGTTTGCGTCTGAACCACTTGATCCAGAACTTTCTGAGTAGTCTGCTCCTGCTGTATCATCGATTGTCCAGAAGACATCGATTGAGCCTGACCATGAACTAAAAGTAGGTTTGTTTGTTCTGAACGCTACACCACCGGTATTCATAGTTGTAGCATCGATTACTTCTTGCGTTTCTTCAAAGTTGAATGAACGAATAGATGCAACCGCTACATTATCGATATACACGATACCTTGCGATCCAGAAAAGATATTTAATGCCATTGCTGGTCTCCTCTATGTTAAGTGTTGCCTTTATTGTAAGTGTATTGAACACTTACAGTCATTGTTTGCCTTATTGTAGGATACGCAGTTTCCTGTATATCCCCAACCGTTACTAATTCAGTTAGTTGAGCATTTCCATCTCGGGTTCTATCTGCTTCCAGCTTTTCTTCAATAGCTTCGATGATATTGGACATTTGTGTTTGAACATCTGTCGTTTTCTTCTTGCCATCGATATGAACTGTGATGTCGATAGTGAGAGTTGATAGTCTCCATTCTCTTGCAATATCTTCTTTAGTTTCATCAGTGATTTCTACACCGACAAAAGGATAAGCCGTTCTTGCAAGCCTCTGAAAATCTTCTGGCTTAGTAGAAACTTTACCAAGACGAGGTGATTTAATAGTTTTTAGTTTCGCTACGATATCTTCTAAGATTAATTTTCGCTTACTATCTGCCATTATCTATATAACCTCTCTTTGATATATTCTACTTCACCTGCCTCATAATTTCCATCACCGTCTAAGTCATAGGAAATCCCTGCGGCAAGAACCGCAGAGAATTCTTCTGAATATCTTTCTTTGTAGAAAGACATTTGACGCTGAAAAGTATCATTGTCCTGAAAATTAGAAAGTCTCGGTAGAATGTAATATGCTAAAGCATGATAAATGGTTGCTCGTTTCCACTCTGACGCAATTAGTTTTGTCGCATCGAATAGTGCTGGATCATGGTCGATGTTCCACCAATCTGATTTAATGCGTCTTTGTATATCACCTGTTGAACGAAGTAATTCTTCATCAAAGGTCTCTACACCATGGTCAAAGATGTCGGGAACTATCTTTACCAAATCTTCATCTGTAGCATATGAACTCATTCTGGTCTCCTAACTTAAATTATTATGCGTTCTCATCAAGGATTAGAACACCACGGTTAGCGGCATCGATTGCGGCTACACCTGCATGTAGAGATGCAACTACATCTGAACCTACTGCTTCTGCTCTACGGGCGATTTCTACATCAACATTTTTCTGCATACCAATTCTGAATGCATCTGCTGAGAATACTGCCGCTTGAACATTATGTGAAGATAAGCCTACATTTGTATCGTTTAGGTATGATGTTACGAACATATCTACACCTGCGATTGTGCCTAAGAAGCCTGTGTCCATTGCTGTATCTTGGAACTTACCACCTGCGAAAGATTGAGAACCAATGTCGTCCATTAATTCTGCATATACTGCCGCATTTACAAGACCGAATAATTTACCAGTCTCACCGTTTGCACGGATGTTACCGATTGCTCT
>FUFK010044911.1_pt1 | contig 11665 bp, 13 predicted proteins | sample 1021851 | NCBI WGS metagenome assembly FUFK01 (sample SAMEA51879418, study PRJEB19060) | metagenome
AGTTACTGCAACTGATTTAAATGATAAAACATTGACTGAATTAAATAAAGAATATCCTGAGATTAAAGTTCAAAAGCTAGATTCAACAGACAACAATGCAATTTTAGAATTTACTAAAACATTAGATAAAGTAGATGTTTTATTTAACGCGGTTGGTTTTGTTCATCATGGGACAATATTAGAATGTGAGGAAAAAGATTGGGATTTTTCGTCAACTGTTAATGTCAAATCTATGTATTTTATGTGTAAAGCTATTTTACCTTTAATGGTTAAACAAAATGGTGGAAGCATCATAAATGTATCGTCATGTGCATCAAGTTTAAAAGGTTTTCCAAACAGGTTTGTTTATGGAGCAACAAAAGGTGCAGTAATTGGTTTAACAAAATCAATAGCTGCTGACTTTGTTAAAAAAAATATTAGATGTAATTCAATTGCACCTGGAACAGTATTTTCTCCATCTTGGCAAGATAGAGTTAATCAAAGTCCAGATCCAGTTCAGGCAAAAAAAGATTTTATTGCTAGACAACCTATGGGAAGATTAGGGACTGCTGAAGAAATAGCAGCAGTAGCTGTATATTTAGCAAGTGATGATGCAACATTTACAACAGGAACAACAATTTCAGTTGATGGTGGAATTTCAATATAATTAAATAACAAAAGGATAAATATGAAATTATTAAGAGTAGGACAAAAAGGAAGNGAAAAGCCAGCTNTNNTNGATAANGATGGTAAAATTAGGGATATAAGTTCTCATATTAAAGATTTAAATCCTGATTTTTTNAACTTNGAGACTTTTGCAAANTTACAAAATGCTGATTTATCNAATTTACCTGAANTATCCTCAAATGAAAGAATAGGCTCTTGTATAACTAGCCCACGTAAGTTNATAGCTATAGGCCTNAATTATTCAGATCATGCTGCTGAAGTTGGTGCTGATATTCCAAAAGAACCAATAGTTTTTATGAAGGCAACTAGCTGTATAGTTGGACCCAACGATGATGTTGAAATAGTTTCAGGATCAAAAAAATTAGACTGGGAGGTAGAGCTTGGTATTATAATTGGTAAAGAAGCCAAACATATTTCAGAAAATCAGTCACAAGATCATATTTTAGGTTATTGTTTAGTAAATGATGTTAGTGAACGAGAGTGGCAACTTGAAAAAATGGGGCAATGGGTTAAAGGAAAATCTCATGACACTTATGGCCCTGTTGGTCCACATTTAGTCACAAAAGATGAAATATTAGACGTTAATAATTTAAAAATGAGCTTAGATGTAAATGGAAAAAGAATGCAAACAGGCAATACAAGCACAATGATATTTAATGTTGATGTGATAGTATCTTATTTGAGCAAGTATATGACTCTTTTACCAGGAGATATTATTACAACTGGGACACCTCCGGGAGTAGGCATGGGAATGAAGCCGCAGCAGTTTTTAAAAGCTGGCGATATGATGAAATTATCAGTTGAAAACTTAGGAGAGCAAAACTCAAAGGTAGTTTCTTTATAATCTTGTTGTGAAAATAACCTCAATTAAAAGTCATGTACTTAAATATGAGTTAGAAAAAGAACTTGGATACTCACAACAATATTACAAACATCGTACAGCCCACCTAGTTGAGGTCCAAACAGATGAAGGAATAACGGGTTGGGGTGAGTGTTTTGGCCCTGGAAATATAGCCCTAGCAAACAAGTATATTGTTGAAAAAGTTATACAGCCTTTGGTGATTGATGAAGACCCTCTAAACAAAGAGCATATATGGCAAAAAGTATATAATCTTTTAAGAGATAGTGGTCAAAAAGGGCATGCCTATACAGGCTTTATCAGGGGTAGATATAGCTCTATGGGATATCTTAGGAAAAAAAACGAACTCTCCTCTTTACCAACTTGTTGGTGGAAAATGCAATGATGATGTTCCTGTATATGGATATGGGATGATGTTGCAAAAAAAATCAGTTGATGAGTTAATTCCATTATTTCAAGAAGAAGCAAAACATATTAAATCAAAAAACTTTAAAGCTATGAAAATGAAAGTTGGATTGGGTCCAAAAGAAGATTTAAAGTTAGTACAGGCAGTTAAAGACTCTATAGGTAAAGACTTTAAATTAATGGTTGATGCAAATCATGCTTACAATTTAAAAGATGCTCTCTATGTTGGAAAAGGACTTGATGAACTAAATATTCATTGGTTTGAGGAACCTGTTGCTCCTGAAGATTATGATGGATATAAGGAATTAAAACAAAAAATCTCCACTAGTATTGCAGGAGGTGAGGCTGAATTTACAAAATATGGCTGGAATAAACTAATATCAAACAAATGTATTGATATTGCTCAACCAGAGGTTTGTGGACTTGGTGGAATAACCGAGTATTTAAAAGTTGCAGCATTAGCTCAAGCAAATTTTATTCCAGTAGTAAATCATGTTTGGGGCTCAGCAGTTAGTATTGCAGTTAATCTTCATTTATTGACTGCACAACCAGATATGCCTGGTGGTTTATTTCCATCAAAATCTATGCTTGAGTTTGATACTACAGAAAAAAATATCTTTATAACAGATCTGCCAAAAGAGAATTTTTCAATTTTAGATCAAGTTAAACAGAATAATGGATTTGCATCAGTGACAGATAATGCTGGTATTGGTATAAACCCAAACGACGACTTTATTAAAGAGTTTGAAGTAAATGAATAAAATTAAAACTACAGAACCAAAACCAATTTGGAAATTAAGATGCACTTTAGGTGAAGGAACATTGTGGGTAAAAGAACATAACTCTATTTATTTTGTAGATATTAAGAAAAAGAAAATTTGTTCTTTAAATATTAAAAGTAAAAAAAAGAAAATATTCCGAGTTAATAAAGAAATAGGCTTCATTGCTCATATTCAAGATCATATTTTTATTTTAGGTCTTCAGGGAGAATTAAGAATTCAAAATTTAAAATCAAAAAAAGTTTTAAAATCAATACCTATAGAGCCAAAAATAAAGTTAAATAGAATAAATGATGGTAAAACAGATCCTGCTGGAAATCTTTGGTTTGGTACCATGGATAATTTAGAAAGAAATGTTGAAAAAGGATCTTTGTATAAGTTAGATAAAAATCTTAGATTAACTAAAGTTGACAAAAATTATAGAATTACAAATGGTCCAGCATTTATTGATGAATATAACCTTTACCACACTGATAGTCGGAAAAAAACTATTTATAAAATCAAGATTAATAAAAAAAATAAAATAATTAGTAAAAATATATTTAAAAAGTTTTCTCCTAAGGAAGGAGTTCCAGATGGAATGACTTTAGATAAAAATAAAAATTTATGGGTTGCACATTTTCATGGGGCATGTGTCTCAGTATTTAACAATAAAGCAAAATTAATTCATAGAATTCATTTTCCAGCTAAAAACATTACTAACTGTGCATTTGGAGGTAAAAATAATCAAGAACTCTATGTTTCAACAGCAACAAAAGGAATGAACAAAGCAGATTTGCGAAAATTTAGATATTCTGGCTTCTTTTTTAGTGTAAAAACTAACTCGAAAGGAATTTTACAGAAAAAATTTATTTTAAGTAATGAAGAAAAGAGATCTTTACTATGAGCGAATACCCACAAAGCTTTTAAGAGAAGATTTTAGATTGTTAGGAACTTTTCTTGGTAAAGTAATAAAAGATCAAGAAGGAAAGATTTTTTTTAATATTGTTGAAAAATTTAGGTTATTATCAAAGAATACTCTAACAGATAAAAATAAAAGTAAAGTTTTTTCAAAAATATCAACAGAAGTAAAAAAGCTTTCACCTGAAAATATATTTAAATTAACAAGAGCATTTTCACATATTCTAAATTTATTAAACCTAGCAGAATCAATTGATGCTTCAAGAAAGCTTAATGAATACGAAAATCCATATTTTAAAAATAAAAATCAAAATTTATTTATTGAGGATTTAATTGAAGGTCTTTTTAAAAATAAAAAAATATCTGATAAAAAAATTTATAAACAAGCTACAAATCTAGATATTGGAATTGTTTTAACCGCACATCCTACAGAAGTAAAAAGAAGGACCTTAATTCAAAAATATGCAAATTTAATTTATATACTGGAACAAAGGCATCTTTATAAAAAATATCCATCTAAGATTATTGAATTAGACAGACAGTTATACTCGGAAATTGCCATAATATGGAAAACTGATGAACTTAAAAGGACTAAACCTTCCCCACTAGACGAGGCAAGATGGGGTTTAGCAGTAATTGAGGATAGTTTATGGGATACAATACCCAAAGTTTATAAGAGACTTAATGATATATTTAGAAAAAATTTAAAGAAAGATTTACCTAGAGACTTTAATCCAATTCAATTTGGATCCTGGATGGGAGGAGATAGAGATGGAAATCCAAATGTGACTGCTGAGGTCACTAAGAAAGTTTTGCTATTTTCTCGATGGCAGGCTGCAAAATTATACGACAAAGAGCTTACAAAATTAATACAAGATTTATCAATGGAAGAATGTTCGNCAAAAATTAAAAAAGTAACTGGAAATAGTTTTGAGCCGTATAGAGTATTTCTAAGACCAATCAGAGATAAAGTAAGATTAACACATCAGCTAATCGAAAATCATTTAAATAATAATTCGATACTAGATGAAAAGAAATTGATACAAAATAAATATGAAATTACACTTCCATTGAGAGAAGTAAGAAATTCTTTAAAATTAAATAAGGGAGACCATATTGCAAATGCAGATTTACTAGACTTAATGAGACGAGTAAGATGTTTTGGTATCAATCTTGCTAGATTAGATATAAGACAAGAAGCAGATCGACATAGTAAACTTCTAAATGAACTTTTTAGAAAAAAATATAATATTAAATACAATTCTTTAAGTGAAAAAGAAAAAATAAAATTATTAAATAAATCAATTAAAGAAAAAAAATATTTTGTTGATAGAATAAAAATAACTGACAAAGAAAATAAGGAAGTTTGGAATACATTTAAACAGATATCAAAATCCCCCAACGAATGTTTGGGTGCTTATGTTATTTCAATGACATCTAAAGCATCTGATATTTTATCAGTTTATTTTTTACAAATACAAGCGCAAATAAAGAATTTTTTAAGAGTTGTACCACTTTTTGAAACCTTAGATGACTTAAAAAATGCAAACAGTGTTATGAAAAATTTATTCAAACTTTCTTGGTACAGAAAAATGACAAGTGCTAAACAAGAAGTAATGATTGGATATTCAGATTCAAGTAAGGACGCAGGCAAATTATCAGCTAGCTGGCATCAATACAAACTTCAAGAAGAATTAAGAGGTCTAGCTAAAAAATATAAGTTTGATTTGGTTTTCTTCCATGGTAGAGGAGGATCTCCAGGAAGAGGAGGTGGTCCAATTCAGGCAACATTAAAATCTCAACCAGCTGGAACTGTAAATGGTAAAATCAGAATTACTGATCAGGGAGAAGTAATTCAACAAAAATATGGATACAAACCTATAGCTGAATACAATCTTTGTAGCTACATCGGAGCGGTTATGGATGCCTCTTTAAATCCACCCCCTAGATCAAAGCCTAATTGGCGAGAGTTAATTCAGAGTATGTCTGAAATTTCAACATCTGCTTATAGAAAATATTTAAATCAAAGCGAAGACTTTATCAGATATTTTAAAACAGTAACACCTCACAAGTCTCTTGGAAAGTTAGCTATAGGCTCCAGACCAACAAAAAGGAAGAATGTTGATAATATTCAGGGTTTAAGAGCAATACCATGGGTATTTGCATGGACACAAATTAGATTAATGTTACCAGCTTGGTTAGGAACAACAGAGGCTTTGAGATATGGATCAATAAAAAAATTTAAAAAAACTATGATAGATATGGAAAAGAACTGGCCATATTTTGTTTCTACTATGGATATTTTAGACATGGTAATTTCAAAAGTCGATCCAGAAATATCAGTTATTTATGAAAATAATTTGGCTGATGCTCCATTAAGGAGAATTGGTAAAAAATTAAGATATCAATTTGATGCACTGGTCAAATTGCATAATAAAATAACCCCAAGGGAGGTGGTAAAAGAAAGAAAAAAATTTAGAAAAGCACTGTTCATTAGGAGTAATTATACGGAGATGTTAAACATTTTACAGGCAAATATAATGAATAAATTAACAAATAAAAAATACAAAAAGTTAGATAAAAAATTTCTTGATGATGCTTTAATGACATCTATAGCAGGTATATCTGCTGCAATGAAAAATACCGGATAAATGTTTGAATATNTAATTGCTTTTGGAGCAGGANTAATAAGTTTTTTGTCTCCATGTGTTTTACCTTTAATACCTGGATATATTTCTTATATCTCTGGTCAATCCTTACAAGAAATATTAAATAAAAAAGAAATAAACTTTTTACCGTTAATTTTATTTTGTTTAGGGTTCTCAACAGTTTTTGTTCTTTTGGGAGCCTCTGCATCATTTTTAGGTCAAACACTTTTACAAAATTCAGAAATATTAAGAATTGTAGCTGGAATAGTTATAATAATTTTTTCTCTACAATTAATAGGAATAATCAATATTACCTACTTAAATTTTGAAAAAAGATTTGATGCTAAAGAGTCAAGAAATATTCTTTTTCCATATATAATTGGTGTTGCTTTTGGTTTTGGTTGGACACCATGTATTGGTCCAATTTTAGGTTCAATTTTAGCTTTAGCATCTATTGAAGAAACTTTATCTAGAGCAGTCATATTATTAATTTTATACTCATTAGGACTTGCAATTCCTTTTGTTTTATCAGGATATTTAATTCAAAGATTTTTATTATTTTCTAAGAACTTTAGGAAAAATATTAATTTAATATCAAAAATTGGTGGAATTATTCTTTTAGTAACAGGTATTTTGATCTTAACTAACCAATTACAAGCGATTGGATTTTATATAATTGAAATCTTTCCTTTTATGCAAAAATTCGGATAAAAGGTATTAATGAAGATTTATCAAATAGATTCAAGTGCTAGAAAAAAAGGATCAACCTCACGTGCACTGGCTAAAAAACTTTTAGAGAAAATTAAAAAACCTGGAGATGAGGTTATTTATCGTGATTTAGATGATGAAATGTTTTTTGTAAGCGGACTTACAGAGTCGGGTATGAAAATTGATGAAAAAGATCAGACAGANCACCACAAAAAAATGTTCGAACTTTCTNANAAANTAGTAAANGAGTTAAAAGAAAGTGATGTGATTATAATTTCAGCTCCTATTTACAATTATGGTCCCCCCGCAACACTTAAAGCGTGGTCAGATTTAGCAGCTAGAATTGGAGAAACTTTTAGATTTAAACCTAATGGGAGACGGGAAGGGTTATTAAAAAATAAACATGCCTATTTAGTAATAACCTCTGGAGGAACCAAATTGAACAGCTCTGAAGATTTCTTAACTCCTTGGTTAAAATTTATCCTGAATTTTTTTGGAATTGAAAAAGTAGATATTATAAGTGCAGATCAAATGGCATTAGATTATGAAAAATCAATAAGTGATGCAGAGGCACAAATAGAAAAATTATTTAAAGATTAAATTTTCTTTTTAAATGTCTAAGTTTCCCTTCGGTGCTATCAAAATCAATATAACAACCTTGTAAAAATCTTTCACCTTCTTTAGTTTCATAAGATGTTCTACCATGTAGTAATCGATGATTATCCATCATTATTAAGTCTTTAGGCTCAAGTTTAAATTCAATTCTATATTTCTCAGAATTATACATTTCAGATAGTTTCTTTCTTGCTCGATAATAAAGATCTAATTTTTCTTTATCTAAAATTGGAACGTAGTCTAGTCTAGGACTAAATCTAACTTGTTTAAAACTTTTATCATCGTTAAGCTCAATTAATGGAGAGATATTTTCTAATATTACTTCTTTATCTACAAATCTAAATCTAACTTTTACTTCTGTTAAAATATCATAAAATTCTGGAAATTTACTTTTTAACTTTTCCGTAACAGTATAACCATCAACTAAAGATGATAGTCCGCCTGATACTTTACTTTCAATACAATGTAATAATTGAATACACGGCACAGGATTTCTATAAGGATTATCAGTATGAGGAGCTAAGGCTANAGANGTNTAAGCAAGATCATTAGGGTCTGGTTTAGATTTAACATTAAAGTATTCTCCAAAATTTGTTCTTCTTACACTTCCTATGGAATTTGCAAATTCTACAATATAGTTTTTTGATGTTGGAATATTTTTTATAATAACAAATCCATATTGATAAAAAGAAACAAGCAAATCATGCATTTCCTTACTTTCATAAAAATCTTTTTGATACTGAAAATTTTTAATATTTTTAAGTCGCGAGTCCCATTTAGTTTTTTCTATTGATTTAATAATAATATCTTCTTTAGAAAATTCTAAAGCAATTTTATCAATTTCTAGTTTTGAAGTAACACCATCATTAAAATCAATTTCCAAATATTTTTCATTTATATTTGCTTTATTTATTGAAATATCACTACTTAAGGAAGTTGGATCGAAAAGTCTCTGTTGAGTTCCTTTATCTAGGTATTCTTCACCATTTACTCTTTCACGTAACCAGAATGGGTGAATTTCTTTTTTTTCGGATCCATTATTGTAAAAAACCTTATTTTGATTTAGCTCAATTTTCATAATTACCACCTGAGGATTATTTAAAATTTAACTTTAATCAACATAAATTAAATAGTAAGAGTTCTGTGTGATTAATTTTGATANAAAAAAATACCCTATATATGCTNGTTTTTTAAATCAATTAGCAAAGGATTTAACTAAGTTCTATAATTCAAAATTGAACAGAACCTTTAAAGTATCTAACAAGCTTAAAGGTAAAGGTTATGATCCAGTAACTACTTCAGACAGAGCTTTTGAAAAATTTATACGTTCAAGGATTAAAAAAAAATTTCCTACACACCAAGTTATTGGTGAAGAGTATGGTTCAACAAATTCAAAAAGTGATTATACTTGGGTAGTTGACCCTATAGATGGAACAAGATCCTACGTTATAGGAAACCCAACTTGGAGTAACTTAATTTCATTAAATTTTAAAGGAATACCAATTCTGGGATTAGCAAACTTTCCAGTTCTTAAAAAATATTATTTAAATTATTCGGATAAACTTGCTTATGTTATCTCTCAAGGAAAAAAGAAAAAATTATCAGTAAATAAAAAAGCTACATTTAAAAATGTAAAGGTTTCTGCAGCATTTCATGGATGGTTGTCATTAAATAAACAAAAAAAAATTCCAAAAATTTTGAAATTAATGCAATTTCCATGCAGTGATGCTTTAAGTTATTCTCACTTAGCAGAAGGAAGAGTAGACATAGTAATACAGTGCTCAAATAAAATTTGGGATATTCACCCACTTATACCAATTATTAAGGCAGCAGGTGGTATCATTAGTACTTGGGATAATAGAGATGCNGCTAANGCTGGAAATATCTTAGTNTCTTCAAATAAAAAAATTCATAATAATTTTCTAAAATTATTNAAACCAGTCTCTAAATGATACCAGAAAGAGCACAAGTTATTTTAGATTTTTGGTTTAAAGAAACCCCTTTTGAAATGCGTTTCAAAAAAGATGACATCTTTGATAAAAAAATCAGAGAAAATTTTCAAAAAGATTATGAGCTTGCATGTAATAATGAGTATGACGATTGGCAAGATAACCCAATGAGCTGTCTAGCTCTTGTAATTTTGTTTGATCAGTTTTCCCGAAATTTATTTAGAGGCAATAAAAGAGCTTTTGATCAGGACCAAAAAACAAGATTAATTGTAAATGATGCAGTTTACTCTGGTTATTTAGAAACAATGAATGTTGATCAAAGATTTTTTATGCTATTACCTTTAATTCATAGTGAGGAAATTAGTGATCACGAAATGGCATATTATTTATTAAACAAATATTTAAGAGAGCATGAAGAATATAATAAAATTAAAAAGTTTTGGCAGGATCATACAAAAGCTATTAGATTATTTCATAGATATCCACATAGAAATGAAATTTTAGGACGAGAATCTACTGAAGAAGAAAAAGAATTCTTAAAAGGTCCAAACTCTTCCTGGTAAAATGAATTTAGAGTTTATTTTCAAAATTATTGATAAAGATGAATGGCAAAAAGCCAAACAAACTGGAACTTATGGAGGATCAAAAAAAGATATTGAAGACGGTTACATACATTTTTCAGAGGAAGATCAAGTAGAGGAAACCCTAAGAAGACATTATCCAAAAAAAGATAATTTACTTTTATTAAAAGTGAATGCATTTAAACTTGAGCACTTACTATGGGAACAAGCTTCAAATGGAGATATGTATCCTCATTTATATTCGCCTTTAGACATTNCAAATGTTGAGGAAGAGTTTGAGTTGCCATTAAATGATGATGGAAATCATATACTTCCAGAGATTTTAAAAAAATATCAGTTTAGCCGTCCAAGATAATTAACCATAATNACACCAACAATAATTAATATTATTCCTACAATTCCGTAAATATTTGGNACCTGATTAAGTTTTAANACTGCAAANAGAACAACNCCCGTTACNGTTAGCCCGCTATATGTTGCATAAGCAAAACCAACTGGAAGAGCATGCATTGCNTTTGCAATTGAAAACATTGTAATACACATAAANAGAATGCATAAAACAGAAGGAGTTAATTTTGTAAATCCTTCAGAAATTTTGGCTAAGCTATTGGATGCAATTCCAAAAGAAATACCTAAAGCTAAAAATAAATAACCCAACAANGGTTTCATATTATTGATTTCCTAATAAATTTACCATTAATACNCCAACTATAATAAATGCTAGGCCTATCATAGAATATAAATTNGGAACTTGATTATATTTAATTACACCAACAATGACTGTCGCTATAATTGTAAGTCCCGCAAAAGAGGCGTAAGTAATTCCCATAGGAATATTTTTCATTACTAATGAAAGTGCATACATACACAACACAATTGTAATTGCTGTAATTATACTTGGAACAAGAAGTGTAAAACCCTCAGCACTTTTTGCAAAACTATTTGAAGTTACACCCAAAAATACTGCAATACCTAAAAATAAATATGAACTNGCAAGACTCATANAATGATTTTAAATGAATTTTAAGAGAATATATAGAATTATTTAAGAGACCATTTAATAGCATCTTCCATTCGGTCATCTCCCCAGAAGACTTCATTTTTCACTATAAAAGATGGACTACCAAAAATTTTATTTTCACGAGCTGAATTTGTGTTCTCGTTATATTTTGTCTCTGTATTTTCAGAATTTGCTTCGGATATGATTTCATTTTTATTCAAATTTAATTCAGCACAAACCTCAGAAATGCTAGGTTCAATGGCAGGTTCTTTGCCTTCTTGGAACCATTTTTTATAAGTTAGCATCACAAATTTTTCTCCCCAACCTTTGTCAAAACCTAAGATTGCTATTTGATTTGCTAAATCGAATTCAGATAAAGGGTAGGGAACTGGTGTTTTAGCGAAAAAACCATATCCCTCTGCACGTCTTTCAATATCCCTCCACATGTAATTGACTTTATTAATTTTATCTTTTGGAAATGGAATATTATTCATTTCCTTCATAATTGCTCTAACTGAAAAGGGTTTCCAATTAAATTTTACTTGATGTTGTTTT
>FUFK010778897.1_pt1 | contig 11665 bp, 1 predicted proteins | sample 1021851 | NCBI WGS metagenome assembly FUFK01 (sample SAMEA51879418, study PRJEB19060) | metagenome
ATAAAGCAGTCATTAAAGAATCTTGTGATGACTCAGCCTGGTGAAAAGTTATTTCAACCCCAAATAGGTTCTGGAGTTAGACAATTATTGTTTGAACCTATGGATGGTTTCACAGCAGATGCTATTAGAGATGACATCCTAAATACTGTAGGACAACATGAACCTAGAATTGTAATTGAAAACCTTGCTGTAGTAGAACAGTATGATGCAAATCAATTCAATGTCACTATAGAATATGTAATAGTAGGGCAACCTCTAGTTGAAACTGTGTCATTCGTACTTAAGAGACCCGAATAATGTCAACACCAAATAATTTAACAGCATTAGACTTTAATGACATCAAAGCGTCAATCAAATCTTATCTAAGAACTAGGAAAGAGTTTACGGATTATGAGTTTGATGGTGCGACATTGAACTATCTGATTGATATTCTATCATACAATACTTACTATAGTTCGTTTAATGCGAACATGGCAATGAATGAGGCATTCCTACCCTCTTCCACAGTGCGTGATAATGTAGTTAATATAGCAAAACTTTTAAATTATGTACCAAGATCTGTACAGGCAAGTCAAGCAACTGTAAATTTGACAGTACAGACCATACAAAGTAGCGGATCATACCCTTCTACAGTCACATTAAAGAAGGGTGCAGTGGCAACTGGTGGTAATTATGTATGGAATGTGATGTCTGATACAACTGCTGAGGTAAATTCTACAACTGGTATCGCAACTTTCAACAATCTTATACTAAGAGAAGGGTCAATAGTCAATTTTCAGTACGTTGTTAACACGTTTGCGACACAAAATTTCAAAGTTCCATCGGAAGACGCGGATATTAACACACTTTCCGTAAGAGTAAAGGCAAACGAATCATCAACTACCTCTGATTTGTACAATTTAGTGGATACAATCACAGGACTTACCGCATCCACTAGGGTATATTTCCTATCAGAGGGTGAAGATATGCGGTATGAGGTGAAATTTGGTGATGATTCTGTAGGTAGAGCTCTTAAAGACGGAGAAGTTGTGTTGTTTGAGTACCTAGTCACCTCTGGTGAGGAGGCAAATGACGTAGATAGTTTTTCATATGTCGGTAGAATGACGGATACTCTTGCACAAAGTTATAGCACTGCTGCTGTGACACTTACAAAAGTGGCAAGATCACAAAACGGAAGTGCTGCTGAGACTATTGAGTCTATCAAATATAATGCTCCTAGATTCTATTCCTCACAATACCGTGCTGTGACTGCAGGGGACTATGCTATTCTTACTAAGAAGGTATATCCTAATGCAGATGCAGTGGTAGCATACGGTGGAGACTCTTTAAATCCTCCTGTGTATGGAAAAGTATTTGTTGCGGTAAAGACTGCTACAGGTGCTACATTGAACGATCAAACTAAAAAGAACATTGCTGCAGACCTAAGAAAGTATGCGATGGCATCTATTGATCCTGTGATCATTGATCCAGAGAACCTTTACATCTATACTAAGGTATTTGTTCTATATGACACTGGTAGTAGTTCTGATACATCAACAATCAAAACAAATGTACAGACTGCAATCAGTCAGTGGGCACAACAAACCCAGATAAACAACTTCAATAGTACATTTAGATCACAAGCATACGAGAAAGCGATCACACTGTCAAATAATGCTATTACAGACGTATCTCTACAGGTCACTCTATTGAGATATATTATTCCTGTTGTTAACCAAACTAACACATATACAATATCTACTGGTTCTGCTTTGTATAATTCCGCACCAAGTAAAACATCCTTGTCTGTAGATGGAGCAAAAGAACCAATTCTACTCTCTGGACAGTTCCGTACAGCAGATAGACCAGGTGTTGATCAACAATTTGAGGATGATGGATATGGAAACCTTAGAACATTCTATAACACAGGTACAAGAAAAGTATTTACAAACACCTCTGCAGGTACTGTCAACTATGACACAGGAGAAATTGCCTTTGGTCCTATTGCTGTTATTGGAACAGGTTCAAATATTCCTACCACTGGTATAACAATTACTGATTCAACAACTGGTGCGGGTTCTATAACTGATCCTGCAGGACTTCCAACATCATTATCATTACCAGTTCAGTTTATTCCTGCTAACAGTTCTACCATACCTGCTTCAACACCAGGTACGATTATTAACTTGGTAAGTCCTGAAGTGACAATTTCACCAATTGGAACTGCACCACCTCCTTCAATCCCACTAAATAGTTTGAGTCCTACAGTGTTCGACCAAACACCAACAATAGTGAGTGTAACCTAAAGGGTTAAATGACAAATATCAACAAAGTCTCATCGGCAATTGTTGCCCAGACTCCCGAATTTATAGAGTCTGACTATCCTCTGTTTAACAGATTTCTTGAGTATTACTATCAGTCTCAAGAGAAGACTGGTCTTGGGCAGAATATCTTAAACAATTTTCTTGGATACCTTGATATTGATAGGTTAGACGTAGGTATATTAGATGGTAAGACAAAATTAGTAGAAGCAATAGATGCAACTAGCGATACAATCGTTGTAGAATCGATTGACCAGTTTTTAGAAAAATCTGGATCTATTCTCATAGGTAGTGAAGTTATCTACTATGAGAGTACAACCAGTTCTCCAAACATTGCTCTTTCACCAGGTATTTCATATGATCAGGTAAAATTAAAGTGGGTAAATCTTTTTAGTCCTATCAATCTCTTTGATGGTACTACTACTCAGTTTAATCTAGTATCTCAAGACAATCCTATTGCACCTCCATCTGCACAACATTTGATTGTCTCTGTATATGGTGAGGTATTGACACCTGGTACGGACTATACGGTCAATGGAACCACTATTACCTATGCAAGTGCTCCTAGAACAAAGATTCCTTCTGATGATGCTATAAACACCTTTATTACATACCTAGATGGTTTTGTAGAGAATCAGATTGTTCCACTCGATAATATTTCTAACTCATTTGGTGAAGGTAAGACACAATTTAGAATAACACGTAGTGGTATAGCATATGAACCAATTGTAGATGAGTATGTAGTTGCAATATACGACAAAAGATTATTAATACCCAAAGTAGATTACTTTATTGATGGTGCAGACTTTATATTTGCTACCGCACCTACAAACGGTAGATTTTTATCATTACACTCTATAGAAGCACCTGTACCTTCTTTTGGTAGTGGTGCGGAAGGTTTTGCACGAGTAAATGATTTAGGTCAACTTACTAGCATTTCAACTAACGTAAATGGTAGCAACTATAGATTTGAATATCCTCCAAAAGTTTCTATTAGTACAACTGTAGGATCAGGTGGTGCTGCACAAGCATTAGTAAACGGTATTAAGACCGTGACTCTACTTAATGGTGGTAAAGGATATAGTGATACAAACCCTCCTGTTGTTCAAATTGAATCTCCTACAAAAACAGGTTCTATACAAGCAACATTAAAAGCAACAGTTGAAAATGGTTCTGTCACTGCTGTAGAATTACAGGGATCAGGTTCTGGATATACATTTACACCTAGAATCACTTTCCGACAGCCTGGCGGTGCTACAGTTGCCACTCCGACGTTATCTAATGGATCAATCACAGGTGGTTTAACAATTACTAATGCAGGATTTGGATATACAACCCCTCCTGCAGTGTATGTTGACGAACCAACTGGAAATAATCCAATCAGAGCATCTTTCCAAACAGTCCTAGCATCTGACGGAACTATTGCATCTATTACTACAATTAACGCAGGGCAAGGTTATACATCCGTTCCAAGAGTAGCAATAGTAGATCCTGTTGGTGCACAAGTATTAGAAACAGTAGTTGACGGAGACGGAAGAGTTATTCGTATTGATATACTTGACGGAGGAAGCGGGTATGATGAAGTTCCTTCCGTTTATATCGTTGATAATAGAGTAGATGGTACAGGAGCATACGCAGGTGGTACAGGTGCTACCGCAACTGCTGCAATATTCAACGGTGCGATTACAGATATTAACGTGACTGCGTTTGGTAGTGGATATTCTGCTGCAAATCCTCCTTCTGTTGTAATTCAAGCACCTACAAGTGCTGAAGCATCTGCGGAAATAGGTTTAAATGAGGTCACAGGATTTAAAGTCAATCAAGCAGGTAAAGGATATAACAAAGCACAGTTTACAGGATGTGCACGTGCTGCATCTGGTATCGTAGAATACACGGAAGATGGTAATGCAGTATTTTCTAATGATACTACTGCTGCATCTGCCACCGTTGATACTGAGGTAAAATGCCTTGATGCTTTATTTGTAAAACGTTTATTAGACAAGTATACACAGCAGTTCTTACCTGATGTACCAGAACTAGACTATACTAAGATTGATGTTCGTACAGCAATCAAGACTATTAAAGATTTTTACTCCGCAAAGGGTACATCATTCAGTATTGCGTATCTATTCAAGTTATTATACGGTGAAACCGTAAGTATATCATATCCAAAAGATCAGATTATCAAACCATCTGCTGCAACATGGTCTATTGATACTATTTTAAGAGCAACTAAAGTTTCTGGACTTGCCACAGATATTCAAGACGGTCTATTAATACAAGAAGCGGATATTGCAGACTCCAATGTAAAACAAGCATCTGCGTTAGTTGAAAACTATATCTCTATTAAAACATCTACAGTAGAAATATTTGAACTTGTTCTCTCTGAAGAAACTATTAGTGGCACGTTTACCGTACCCTACAAGACAAAACTTGCTGAACCTCTCAATCAAACTGATTCAATCATTACAGTTGACTCTACCATTGGTTGGCCAGAAAGAAACGGTGAGTTTGTTATTGGCACAGGTTCTGGTGCAGAATTAGTACAATACAAGGAAAAATCACTTAACCAGTTTATTGAGTGTACTCGTTCCGTAAACGGAGTTGTAGAGGACTGGGATTCTGCTACTGAAGTCACATCAAACTTCCAAGTATTCATTAATAAAGGAACTCCACAAGAAGTTGTGATGAATGTTGTTGGTATTGTTGATGCTCAACAAACAACATTAACTGATACAGGTTCTTATTACTTACAGGGTGATAAATTAACAGTTTCTAAATTAGGTGGTACTGGAACAGCTCCTTTACTAACAACTTGGTTATACAACGTTAAGAAACTGATTACTGTTAGTGGTATTACATTTGGAGGTGTAAATAATCAATCCGCAACTGTGACTTGTGCAAATAATCATGGTTTGTTAGTTGGTGATCAGGTTACAGTATATGGTGCAAACCCAATTATCTACAATGGTACATTTACTGTCACATCAAGAGATAGTGAGACAGTATTCCAGTATGCACTACCACAACCTGCATCAATTATACCTCAAGGTAATATTCTAGTATCAGTTGACTTGAACAAAGGTAAGTCTGACACTAGCACTATTTTAAATGCAATAGGACCTTACACTACTAATATACAGAACTCATTCTTCAATGACAATTATACTTACGTTGCATCAACTGGTATACCAAACTATTCTATAGGTCCTTTTCCTGGTTCTGCTCTTTTACCTGGCAACCAACGTAAATTAAATAGATTCCCTGCAATACCTACTACAATATCTACAAAGAATACTATTTCTTCAGGTCCTATTGGTACATGGGTAAATGGTGTTTCTGTATGGTCATACAAGTCAACACAGAGTAAAACCTTTGGTGCTATTACTAGCATTGCAATTACTAATGCGGGACAAGGTTATGATGCTGCATCTCCTCCTGTTATCACTATTTCTGGTGGTGGGGGAACTGGTGCTGCTGCTAGTGTTATAGTTAATGGTTCTATCTCTGAGATCACAGTCACAGAGGGAGGTTCTGGATACACATCATCTCCTCTAGTATCAATCGTTGGTGGTGGCGGTTCAGGAGCAGCAGCGACTGCTATTATTACAAAGGGTGCTGTAAGCCGTATTTTGATCAACTCTGGTGGTACAGGTTATACTTCTCAACCTTCAATTACTATTGTTGGTGGAGGCGGAACGGGAGCTGCGGGAACTGCAAGTGTTAGAGGTCCTATTAATACTGTTAATATTACCAATGGTGGTAGTTCTTATACCAGTGCTCCTACTGTAAGTCTATCTTCTGGTTCAGGAGCAGTGGCACAGCCGATTGTTCAGAATGGAAGAATCATTTCTATTGCTATCATTTCTGCAGGTTCAGGATATACTACAGCACCTGAAGTTAGTATTCAGGGTGTTGGATTTGGTGCTGTTGCTCGTGCTACCATAGACACTGATGGTGAAAACGCAGGTAGAGTAACAAGTATCACTATTATCAACCGTGGTATTGGATATGTTCAAGGAACTACTCTTATTAACATGACCTCTGTTGGTCAAGGTGCAATCTTTACACCTTCAGTATTCCAATGGACATATAACTTACAAGCAACATCAATATTAGACTCTGCTAAGGGTGGAGTATTTGAAGGATACAATAATCAGTACGGTGGTGAATATGCTCACCTATCAAATCCACAAAAATTACGTTTCATTCTTGGTGATAACTTACAAGAAGCAACTGCAGGTACTATTACTGAACAGGAAACACAGTTAGCTCACTCTCCTATCATTGGTTGGGCATTTGATGGAAACCCAATATATGGTCCTTACGGATATACTGATCCTACAGATCAAGCATCTGCTATTACTAGACTAAGAACCTCATATAGACTAAAGACTGCTCTTGTACAGAGTGATACCAATCCAAGTCCTGTAAGAGCTGCAGGTCCTCTACTTGCTGATGAAGCAGCAGGTAATTTTGTTGAAGACTATGAGTACATCTTTAACCTTGGTGATTTAGATCAGTATAATGGTAGATTCTGTAAGACACCTGATTATCCTACAGGTAGATATTGCTACTTTGTGACTATTGATGCTACAGAGGCAGGTAATCCAGAGTTTCCTTATGTCTTAGGTCCTAGTTTTAACTCTGTTGTTGATAGTTGGAACTTAAGCACAAGTGCTGTACAGCAAAATATTCCAGAGGGTGTTGTAAGATATCGTGATCCATATGAGAATGTTGATATTGATGTTGAAAGAGCACCTAATGCTTCCACAAATGCTTTAACAACAGAAGCGGGTGAAATTCTACTCTTTGATCCAGAGGATACTAATAGAGATGGACAGATAGATGCTGAAGAGCAACTAGAATCAAATCTAGGTCAATTATTTGAAGAATCACCTTTACAACTCTTTGACTACTTCCCTAAAGTTAGATTTGACTCAAAAGTTGATATTGAAGTAGAAACAACTAATAAATTTGAAGATGCAAATGTCACTGGATTTACTATTGANAACGCAGGTCAATCATATCAGGTAAATGATAGATTAGTCTTTGATAATACAGGAACTGGTGGTGATGGTGCTTCTGCACGTATCTCTCGTATTAAAGGAGAAACAATTTCTGCATATACCTTTGAAAGTATAAGTGGTAATAACTTTGGTGTCCTAANAACTGCTAATCCTCACAACTTAGTTGCAGGTGATAGTATATTTGTTGATTATACACCTGTGATGGATAATACTAACAAACAGTTTGCTGTTCGTCAGTATAGAGGTATAGAAGAGATACAAATTACACAAACTGGATCAGGATACAATACTGATATTCCTCCAACTATTATTATTGATAGTGCTTCTGGACAAGATGGTCAATTGGAAGCAGTTGTATCAAGTGTAGGTTCTATTGATACTGTTAATATTGTAAACTCTGGTTCTGGATATACAACTAATCCAAGAGTTATACTTTCACATCCACAGATCTTCAAAAAAGCAGATTATTATCTATCATTCATCAATAATAACAATTATGTCAAAGTCAACGATGTCAAAGTCAACGATAACAAGGAAGTATTCATCTGTGGTAAAACAAAAGATGCGAGTGGAAACGTTGTCGCATTCGTCTCTAAATTATCAGCAACTGGTGTTAAAGAATGGTCAAAAACTCTTGAACTCTCTGGTGGGTTAAACTACGCTGAATTCAATTCTTTATTTGTTGATGGTAATGATATATGGGTTGTTGGTATTAATAAACCAAACAGCAGTATCCTCAATGCATATAATCCTGATATAATACTTTGCAAGTACACACAGGCAGCAAATGGTCTAAGTGCAACACTTGCTTTCCAAAAAGCATATGCAGGTATCTCTGGTAGTACTCGTGCTGATAATATATCAATAATTAAGAAATATAGTGATACTCGTTATATAATCGGTGGATACACAAATACAAACTCTATAAACCCTGATGATGCGTTTATAGCATCTATTGATACATCAGGTAATTTTGCTATTAAGAGAAAATTTGCTTCTCAAAATAAATCTGAAAGAATTACCGATATTATTTGTAATTACAACTCAGCAACAGGGACACAAGATGTTTACTTCTGTATGGAGACTGCATCTACAGTAAATTCAGCTGATATAGATGTTGCTGTTGGTAAGTGTCAGATTGGAATTAATGCTATTGAAGTTGAGTGGATTAATACTTATGCAAACTCTCTACATTCAATGATAGACACTAGCATTGCTATAGATGAGTTTAATGAAATCTATATTAATGCTACATGTAGACAAAAAGCAAATGATACAGATAGAGATAGCATTTGGGTTGGTAAGATTGATAGCACAGGTGCTTTACTTTGGAACTATCGTTATCTAACACCTGGTAGAGATGTAACATGTGCAGGTAAGTCTACTATTGACTTATTTGGTGATCTTAACATTGCGTACACTAGAGATAACAATACTAATGATTATAAGACTATTGATACATTAAAGATTGGTTATAACGGTACAATTAAAAACCACACCACTACAGAATTTACTGCCGATAATATAGAAGGTTTACAGGTTCATTCTTTAGATACTGATACATCTGGTGATGTTCACTTATTTGGTCAAACATATTGGAATAGAAACGAGTTTGTTATACCATTTACAGGTAGTGCTCTTACAGATACTACAACACATTATACTGCTGCTCTCACAAGCACAAGTGATTCATTTAGTTATGATACCTCTGGTGGATGGGGTAAGATATTAGGTGCAACAACAGCAGCACCAAGTGTTTGGACTAATACTAATATTAAATTTGCAGCTGCAGATTTAGGACAGAAACTTGCAGGTGATTGGACTATCGAATTCTTTATATTCAAGGATGCAACAAACAGTAATGTATTTTCCCAGCCTAAAGAGACACTTTTTGCTATAGGTGATGCTACAGTATCCACTGGTGGACTACATTTATACTATGATCAGAGTTCTGCAGGTCCGAGTGGTCCTTTGACCATGACTATTACTAATAGTACCACAAGTATTAACTCTGCAGGTAGTTCTTTAACATCATCACAAACAAACTTATATGCTGATAATACATGGCAAGCAATTGCAGTCACTAAGAGTGGTGATACATTTAAGGCATATGTAAACGGAATTGAGGTTCTTACTGGTACTATATCAGGAACTTCACTAGGTGCTAAAGATTTATACTTTGGTAATATACCTGGTGCAAATGGTACACTAGGTCAGTTTAGATCTAATGAGCAGGGTCAGTATCATATTGATCATTTAAGATTTAGAAATAGAGCAGTCACACCAACAGTTCCTAGTGATATCATTGCATTACCTAGTGCAGGTGCATACGGTCTTACATTTGATTGGGTTGATGATGCTTGGTTTGCTGATGCAATGAGTCGTTATGATTACATCGAATATGCAGGATACGGTGTTAAAGTTGATAAGAATGCAGATGCAGCAAGATTAGGAGATCAAGGTAAGAAACCTACAACTGGTATAAGTTTTACAAGAACTGCTGTAACTCCTGTTATTGGTTCTCCTCTTACAATCAACGTAAATGGTTTCCCTCTTGGAGATGCAGGTTATCAGTCATTAGACTTTGATGATAGCACCACAACTATGACTGAGGACACTGAGACAATAACTCATGTTCAAGACGTTTGGAGTTCTAGAACTGCTACTGTTCCTTCACCAGGTTCACAAAAACTAAAAGTCACTGCAGTTGTTAAAGATAGATATTACTTCAAAGTTACACCTACAATTAAACTTGATAACGTACAGGAACTAACTATCAACCAGTCATTTAACTTTGCTGTTGGTTCTAAATTAGTATTAAGGAATGATTCTGGTCAATTTGTTAATAGTGGTTATATTATTAGAACAGATGTCGAGAATAATAAGGTTTACCTAGCAGTTAATAATAATCCTTGGAGTAATGATCTAAACACTGGTCAATTATCTACTGAACAATTTAATGAGCAGAGTAATTATGGTATTACTGGTGCGATACCTAACGATATAAATGAAATACAAAATTATACTTTTGCAGAGATTAATAATCAAACACCTGGTACATTTATTATTAACCTAGACGGTTTTGATTTAGATGGTACTGTTGCAGATATACCTGCAACTATTGCTTTAAGTGCAGCAGGTACAGGATACCCTAATACAGGTGATAGTGTTGCAACAACTACAACCAATGGTGAAGCATCTGGATTATTAGTTGACTATACTGCATCTGGTGGTGTTATTCAAAGTGTTTCTATAGATTCTGGTGGAGCTGCAGGATCAGGATATAAAGTTGGAGATGAAGTAGTAATTACTGGTGGTAATGGAGATGCTAAGTTCACTATTAACTCTACTACAGGTAATCTAGACTCATTCGCAACATTCAAACCATATGCTGATGAAGATTACTCTGTAAGAATAGATCAAGTTTCTGGATCATCTGCATATATTGTTGGATCTGTAGTNACTATAGGNTCTGGTGCAATTACATGGAACTCTGATTACTCTCAAGCAACAATATCTGGATTAACAGGTGTTCTTAAAATTACTCTAGTTGCTAATCTAACTAAGATTCTTCAAGCAACTGCTGTAGCAAATAGTGATGAGGTTTATGTAATTACAAATACAAGCCATTACCTATCTAAAGGTGATATGGTTTACGTTGATGGAAACCCAACACAAACTATAGGGGCTACCTCATATGATGAGTATGATGGTGCATTCGCTGTAGAGAAAGTCGTTAGTCCTTTAGAATTTACATATAAACTAGATCAGGTAGCTCTTACTGCTCCTGCTACAAATGCATCTGATGTAAGTATTTTTGTTAAATCACCAACATTAAAAATGTACTATGGTCATCAGTATCTGTTTGATCTTAGTCATTCATCTATGGCGGGTGGAAACTTATCATTTGCAAAAGATAATTTATACAAACTTGAATACTCATTTAACTCTATAGAAAGAGTAGGTATACCTGGTGTCACTGGTGGTGGACAACCAACTCCTACAGTAAAGCTTAAAGTTGATAGAGACATAGTAACAAATATATCATATTACTTCGATCCATCAAGAACTGGTGATAACAGCCCAGTGGTACCTGGTAGTTATCTTGATGTTGTAGATTCTCCATATAACGGAACATTTGAGATTAGTTCTGTTGCAGGTGCTACTATTACTAAAGGTGCTGATATACTTAAGTTCCCACTTGCTAATGAACCTGAAGCGGCTGCGACTATATCTCAAGCATCTTATATGACAAGTTCTACTAAAGCGGTTGGTGCTATTGGTGCTATTCGTATTGTCAATCCTGGTGGTTTCTACACTAAGTTGCCTATTGTT